>Ga0209737_10000786_pt1 | contig 24419 bp, 17 predicted proteins | sample TergutCu122P3_FD_187284 | JGI IMG/M metagenome (GOLD analysis project Ga0209737, IMG submission 187284) | Cubitermes ugandensis P3 segment gut microbial communities from Kakamega Forest, Kenya - Cu122 P3 (SPAdes) (version 2) | ecosystem: Host-associated > Arthropoda: Insects > Digestive system... | reverse complement strand
GTGGAGGGGGTAGCCGCGTATCGGCTTGTGTTCGCCCGGGCGAACACAGTTCGCCCCTACAGGCCGATAGCGGCGCAGGGGGAGGCTTCCCCCCCCAGCAAAAAATCGTCAAAGGCGCGTTTTGGGCACGCGGGATGACGCTGATTGAGGTGATGATTGCGGTGGCGATTCTTGCGGCTGTGATGTCTATCGGCTGGGGTTCGTTTATTGTTGCAACATCGCATCAGCAGCGCATGCAGGAAATCAACGGGCGGCTGCATAGCGTCGAGCAGGCGGTGAATCGCATGGTGCGCGACTTGTCGACGGCGTTTATGACGGTGCACGGGATGGATGAATCGCAGCTGGAAGTGCGTTATCGTACGGGTTTTGTGGGTACCAGGGACAGGATTGATTTTACGAGTATGGGTTATGTTCGCAAGTTTCGCGACGAGAAGGTGGGGGATCAGAGCGAGATTTCGTATTTTGTCAGGCGCATTCGCGGGGATGATGGCGCGCTTGAGAATTATCTTGTTCGTCGTGAGCAGGCGCCGATCAATGATGATTTTACGCGCGGCGGGACGATATTGCCGCTTTTGGATCGCGTGTTGAGTTTTCGGTTATCGTATTGGGATGATTTGAGGGCGGACAGGACGGTTGGGAATGATGGCTGGGTGGATGAGTGGGATACGGAGAGTACGTATTTCAGGGATCGGCTGCCGAGCCGGGTGAGGATTGAGATAGAGATTGAGGACCCGCTTGGCAGCAATGTGCCGATGCTCATTTCGACGCAGGCACGGATTCACCTTACGGAGAGGCTGGATTTTTAGGTTATGACGACGTTGCAAGGGCGCTTTCGGGTATGGGTGCGGCTCTGCTTTCGATTTTGGCAGGGGCTTGATGGGTCGATTGTCCGTGGTGCGGGCCGTCCGACGCGTCGGGGTGTAGCGCTTTTGCTCGTGCTGACCTATGTGGCGGTCATGAGTGCGACGGTGTTGTCTGGTTTTATGAACAGCCAGGTGAGTTATTCGATTGCGTCCAATGTGCGGGATGATCTGAAAGCCTATTACAAGGCGCACAGTGCGATGAATCTTGGGCGTCTCATGCTGGAGTATCAGTATGATTTGATGGAGGACGAGATTTATGGTCCGCAGCTGAAGCGGTCGAACTTTCAGATGTACCAGATTCTCGATCTTCTGATGGCGCCGTTTAAGTCAGGTATCATTTCGGTCGACGTGCCTCTCGCGAATCATACGATTGCGAGTTTCAACCTGAGGGATGCGGGTGTCGATGCGATGGGGGAGGATTCGGGTGATTTTTATGTGCGGGTGTTTCCAGAGGATGGCAAGCTCAATCTGAACAGGTTTGCCACTGGAGTGGTTCAGAGTAACCTTTACGAATTTTGCATGCTTTTTGCCAACAGGGCGTACGACGACCTCTTCAGCGTTCGTTCCGGCAGGCGCGGCCGGCTGTCGAGGATGGAGCTGCTGGCTGCGATGATCGACTGGGTGGATGCCGACAGTGAGAAGACGTATATTACTGACAATTGCGTGCTGGAGGAATCGAGCGGGGATGAATCGAGTCTTTATGTGGATCAGCGCAAGCGGTACTGGGTCAAGAATGCGAAGCTGACGACGCTAGATGAGCTGTATCAGGTGGCGGGTTTTGGGGATGACATGATGGCGGCTTTTGGGGAGTCGCTGACAGTGTATCCGGTGGACAAGATCAATGTGAATCTTGCCTCTGCCAAGGTGCTGTTTGCGGCGCTGTGCAAGGCTGTGAGTGTAGAGGGCAGCAGCAGCGGGATGGAGGACAGGATCTGGGCCTGTGCGGATCCGAGAGTTGGCCATCAGCTTTTTGTTCTTGCGATGGCGCTGGAGGGCTATCAGCAGTTTGTCTCTAATCCGATGAATTTGTTGTATCTCTATACGGTGGAGAATGAGACGTCGGTGATTCCCGGGGTTGTGCCGGTTGGCACAGTGGTTCCGTTCAGGGATGTGTCTGTGTTTTACAGGGTCACGCGGGCGATGATTGAAGATTCGACTTTGATTCCGAGATTTTTGCTTTATTCGCCGACGGCCTATACGATGCTGGGCGAAGGGATGCTGGGGATTACCTCGTCTTCGCTTGGTCTTTCGAACTTGACGTTTAACACGAGTCAATTATACACAACCATCACAACGGAGAGTCCCAGGATATTTCGGGTTGTGGCAGTAGGTGAGTATGGTGGGACGCGGCGTACGCTTTCTGCGGTAATTGATTTTAATCGAACAGGCGGCAGGTTTCTTTACTGGCGCGGGCAATAGCGGCATATGGGGCATCGAACGATAGGCATAGACATTGGCACGACGGCAGTTCGTGCTGCGGTTTGCAGCGTTGACGGGAAGCGCGTTGAGGTGGAACGCATGCTTTCGGAGCCGATTTTTTGCGACGAGGGCGGTTGGGAGGCGAGCCTCAGGCGTATTTCTGCAGCGTGTTTCCAGGACAAGAGCAAGGCATTTGATGCCATTGGTGTGACATTGGATCCAGCCTCGACGCTGTCGACGACTCGTGTCTTGCCATTTAGCGATCCTCGCGTTGTGGAGCAGGTTCTTGAGCAGAGTCTTACGGATATCTGGAAGATCACGCCCGATTCGCAGCTGGCCTTTTCTGTGGGGGGAGCTGCCAAGTCGCTGACGGAGGACGACGGTACCGGCTACGAAGTTCATGTGATTCATTATTCACGGCAGGAAATGCGCGACCGGATAGCGGAGCTCAAGCTGCGCCGGCTGGATCCGCATGTCATGATGCCTGCGCTGTATGCTTTGCCTCAGGTCATTTCAACGTTGTTTGACCCTGCCGTCGAAACGTGGGCGATTATCGACATCGGTGCGACGCGGATGAGCATGTCTGTCATTCATCGTGGCAAGGTGTGCCTGTCGCGGGCTTTTAAGTTGGGCGGGCAGCTGTTTGACGAAGCGATAGCCCGGGCTTTGGATGTATCAGAGGCTGAGGCGGAGAGCTTTAAGCGGCATTCTGCTTTTTTGGCGCCTCCTGGTTTAGAGTACGATTTTTGGGTGACACTCAGTAAGCGCGGCGACACCAAAGCCAAAGAAGTCGATGCCCGAAGGCTTGCACAGGTGTGTGCGCATGCGGGTGGAATGCTTGTGTCGCCGATTCGCCAGACATTGGCGAGTTTTGTTGCAAAACATCGCATTGAGCCGGAGAGGATCTACCTTACGGGGGGCGGGGCGAAGCTGGTAGGCCTGCCAGAGTGGCTGTCTTCGCAGGTTGGCCTGGATTGCGAATATGCGTTGCCGCTGCGTCAGACCAGTCTCCTTCATCACGAAGATTTCTCTTTGGATGCCGTTTGCCTTGCGTGCGTGGCAGCGGACAATATTGATGCGAAGTGCCCACTGAACCTGCGCTCGGGTGCCATGGTGCACAAAGGAAGTCTCGAATACCTCAAAGATAATAAGTGGCTCATTGCTTCTGTGTTTCTTGCGCTCATCTTTGCCCTGGTTTTCATGCTGTCGACAAAGATGAGTGCTGTTCAGATGGAACACGACAGGCTCAAGGCAACCCTTGAGGAAGCCACGCAGAAGGTTTTTGGAAAGCCGCTTTTGTCGTATCAGCAGATATCCAGAGAGATTGCCGAGAGTCAGGGATTCAGCTTTATCCCTGAGAGAACTGCTTTTACACATTTTGTCTGGCTATCGAATAAGGTCAACGACAACTTATCGGATGTCGAGATGGATCTCAATGCACTGGATATCGATTCACAGCGCAAGATTGTGACAATTCGCGGCGAGATAGCGGGCGATGATGGTCTGCCAAGGTTCATGCAGCTCCTTGAGCAGTATGACTGCTTTCCCGATGAAATTCAGGAACCCAAGACTCAAATGGTCAGGGATCGGTATTCTTTTACGCTGAGAATCGAGGCGAATCATTGCATCACAAGAGGGTCCGATGATGACTAGATCCGAATTTATCCAGAAAATCGGCGAATTTTGGAAAGGCCGTCAGCCTCGGGAAAGGGCTTTTTTCGTGGGTGCGGTGGCGGTGGTGATGATTTTGGTGGGATACACCATCGTGAATACGGCTCTTACCAATATAGAGAAAACAGTCAACGCGACCAAAGAGTTCCGAAGGGCACTGGATTTTGTTGCCGACAACCAGGCCGTGTATATCCAAAATCGGAAGGCAAAAGCCGAGATGCGCGAAAAGCTCCTCTCTGCAGATACCAGAATTGCCACCAAACTGTCGGCCATGGCCAGTGCCCTTGGTTTTGAAGTGACGGTTACACCCAAAGATCCTCACAAGACATCCGACGATTCGGGGGCCGAAGCGCAGGAGATCGAAATCCAGCTTAAGAATGTCGACTATAATAAATTTCTTGAATACATAGTGCAGATCAACAATCTTGATACGCCCATCTATATTCGTCACCTGAACATGAACCGCACGAGCAATAATTCCGGTACCGAAACAAAGATGACGGTTTCACTGACGCTCATCTCCTATCGACTCAGGGAACAGCCAAATGCAACGTAAGCTCTTGATGGGTTTGGCCCTCACAGGGCTTGGCATCATCGTCTTTGTCGTCGCCGTCATTCTGATGTTTCCTACCGATGCGCTGCGTCATTTTGTCGAGGAGACGGCCGAGAAACAGCTCAAATATGAGCAGAGCGTCAGGATCGAAGACATACGGATTACGCCATTTCTGACAGCGAGGATGAAAAATTTTCGCATGATGCCACGGTATGTGGAACCGGAAGATGGCAGCCTCACCACCGAAGGCGGCATGTACGCGGGTTTTTACTGTGCACCAGGTGTTGATGTTTCCCCGTTTATCGTCGACGAGGTTTTGCTTAATCCTTCGTTATTTTCTCTTCTTCGAGGCAAGCCCTCAGGTAGCTTTACCGTGGTCATGCGCGAGGGTGTGCTGGGAGGCAATGCCAGCTTTTCCAAGGAGCAGGTTGTGATAGAGGCAAAGGCCAGGGATATCGCGCTCAACGAATTTGCGCTCCTCAGCAACATGACCAGAGCTCAGTTTTTTGGTACGCTTGGTTTTGAGACACGCGTTGTGATGCAAAACTCGGATATTTCGGAGATGTCGCTCGAACTCGTGGCTCAGAATACGGCTTTGTGTCCAAAACGCATGGCAGTCAACATGGGTGGCGTGCCCTTTATCGAACTCCCCTTTACGGTGTTTGGCGATATCAAAGCCGATCTGGCGATTGAGGATGGGAAGCTTCTGGTTCGTTCGCTCACGTCGGAAGGTCCCGACATCAAAGTGGATGTCAAGGGCGACATTACATTGAGGTCAAGGCGGAGTTCGGAGGTGCGCTTTAATCTCGACATTACGATTCTGCCATCGCAAGCCTGGCTTGATGATAATGGCATGGGGATGATTTACCAGATTTGCCGCCGTCAGGATGATGGATCGATTGATCTGAGGCTTCGCGGTGTGTCGTCGAGGCTCAGGAAAGACTGCGGCACCCCCATTGCGGTGCCGGGTATGCCCGCTGCAAGGCCTGCACCGCCTGCGAGACCCGAGGCTCAGCGCCCCATACAGGCGCAGCCTGCGTCTCAGGCAGATCTGCCCGACACACCACCGCCACCGCCATCCAATCCCCCTCCCCCGCAGGTTCAGAGGAATCAGGACAACCCTCCTCAGGGAAATCAGGGCAATTCGCGCCGCCCCAGCAGCGGTGACTTCGAACGATCGAGCCGCGGCGCCATCCCGAATGTGGCGGGCACGCCTATAGGCAACGATGCTGTCAACGCTCGCCGGGAGCGTCCTCAGGGCGCACGTCCGCCTCGCATGGCCGACCCTCAAAACCCAAGGCTGGAAAGGGACATGCTGCAGATGGAAGAAACTGTGCGTCAGGATTTGGAGCGGCGGGGACGTGGCAGACGCCCGCAATACGGCGAAGATGAGTAAGAAACAGAGTTGAAGCATGGCGAAGATTCTCCTGGTCGAAGATGAACAGAATTTGCTCAAAACCCTGGAGCTTATGCTCAAGAAGGCCGGGCACGAGGTCGAAGGGCATCTCACCGGCCAATCAGCGCTTGAGAGCATTCGGCGTGCTGCTGAGCGAAGACTGGGGTTGGACTTCGATATTGTTCTGACAGACTTTCGACTTGGGGATGCCACCGGCATTGAGGTTCTCAAGGCAACAAAAGCTGCGGATGCCAGTACGCAGGTTCTGCTCATGACCGCCCATGCAACGACCTCGACCGCTGTCGAGGCCATGCGCGAGGGCGCCTATGATTACATTGAGAAACCCTTCAAGCGCGATGCGCTTTTGGTACTCATAGACAAAGCCCTCGAAAAGCGCATGCTGATGCGCGAAAATGTCGTTTTCCGAGCACAGGCCGGGGCGCCCGCGGTTTTTTCAAATGTCGTCATGGCATCAAGGGCCATGCAGGATGTCGTCGATATGGTCGTTCGTGTGGCACCTACGAAGGCGAATATCCTTATTACGGGTGAGTCGGGGACGGGAAAAGAAGTCATCGCAAGGGCGATTCACCAACTCAGCGCCGTTTCAACCAAACCTTTTGTGGCTGTCAATTGTGGTGCCATTCCGGAGTCTCTCATTGAGAGCGAGTTCTTTGGCTACGTCAAGGGGGCCTTCACAGGGGCTGTCAGCGATAAGATGGGTTTTTTTCTGGCTGCCAATGGCGGAACGATTTTCCTTGATGAAGTCGGTGAGCTCCCGCTCAACATGCAGGTTAAGCTCCTGCGTGCCATCCAGGAGAGAAAGATCCAGCCGGTTGGTTCTACCAAGGAGATCGCCATCGACATCCGCATCATTGCGGCGACAAACCGTGATTTGCGCGAGGAAGTGAATCAGAAGCGTTTTCGCGAAGATCTCTTCTTCAGACTCAATGTCATTCAGGTGGCTCTGCCACCGCTTCGGGAAAGGCAGGAAGACATCCCCAGGCTCGTCCATTACTTCATCAAGAAGTACAATGCGGAGCTGGGAAAGTCTGTGCGTGATGCGGCAGAAGATGTCATGGATCAGCTCGTTGGATACAGTTTTCCCGGCAATGTCCGAGAGCTGGAGAATATCATTGAGCATGCCATGACGCTTGAGATGAGTGACAGGATCTCGCTTGCCTCCCTGCCAAAGTCATTTCATGGGACTCGGGTTTTGGGCGAAGAGATTGATGAGGAAGTCTGCTGTGGAGATGTTTTGGATGTCAGGGCCCGCTCCCGTGCACTGGCATTGGGAGACAGCGTGGATTTGGAAGCCCTGGTGGCGAGTATTGAGCGATCTCTGATCGAACAGGCCCTCGTGCGGGCAGAGGGGAATAAAACCGAAGCGGCCAAACTGCTGGGCATTTCGTTCAGGAGTTTTCGTTATCGGCTTAAAAAGTACGACATGGATGCCTGAGGGGTTGCTTCCGGGGGGGAATGACACTAGAACGACGTGGGCTCGTCTTTCGTGCGGATGTGTGTTCAGAGCTTCTTTGCGGGTTGATTATGACATGTGATGTGCGTGGTTTTATCGTTGTCCTTGGGGTCATCCTGTTCGCGATTGTCGGCTGCGAGGTTGGCATTGGCGACAAGTGTACGACCTCAAACGATTGTCCCATGGGCCTGATTTGTGACACAGACTCGAAAGGGGGCTATTGCCTTACTTATAATTGCCAAACCGATGAAGAGTGCCCCGAAGGTGGAACCTGCGTTCGATTTACCCAGTCTACGACTTTTTGTATGAAGCGTTGCCGCAGGCATCAGGATTGTCCGAGAAGCGGCCATGTTTGCCGGGAAGACTTGGGTGAGAACAGGTTCTGCTATGACGAATCCGATGGCATCTATGGTCGAAATCCAGATAACGAAGTCCCGTTCGAGATCTCAGGCGACGATGAGGAAAGCCCGGATGGCGGTGAAGGGCCGGACGACGGTGAGGAGATTCCGGGCGATGGTGAAGAGACCCCGGATGACGGTGAGTAGGGGCGACCGTCCCGGTCGCCCGTTCGAATGGGGTGGCCCATTCTGAGCGGGGCGTTGCGGGGCCGGCGATTGAGGCCCCGCAGAGGGGGTAGACGCGTATGCGCGCCAGGTTGGGGACAGCTGTTTTGGATCGCCCGCTATTGCCCGCACGGGCAATACGCGGCCGGGCGCGGCTATCTGCAAGCAGATACGCTGCGCCTTTTATGATGGCACGCGCCAGGGCGAGCATAGCGGCGCAGGGGGCGGCTGCCCCCTCAGAAAAACTTTACGGCATCCACGGCACTGCGAAGTTCTGACGGAAGCTTAAACCAGCGCTGTGGGTCGTATTTGAGTGTGTTTTTGAGCCAGCGAAGGCCTTCGTCGCGCTTGTCCAGGTGATAGACATAAAGCAGCCCGAGGTTGTGCATACAGATGACGGCGGCGGGATCCAGTTCGAGCGCTCGCCTGTAGGCCTGTGCAGCTTCGGCATATTTGTGCTGCTTCTCAAGCAGGACGCCACTGTTCGACCATGCTTCGGGGTAGTTGGCGTTGGTGGCGATGGCTTCATCAAAGAGCGCCAGGGCGTCGTCGAGGCGGTTGTCAATCATGGCGGCTGTACCGCGGTTGACGAGTCCGCGCGGGATATCGCCCATGGCAATGAAAGCCAGGCCGCGTCCTTCCCATACTTTGACGTTGTTTTTTTCGGTCTTAAAAACAGCCTCAAAGGCGTCGAGCGCATCCTTGGGCTTGTTGTCGGCCAGGTAAGTGTATGCCAGAGAGATTTTTATCTCGATGTCATCCGGTTTTTGCCGCAGTGCGGATTGATAGGCCTCAATGGCCAGGTCGAATTTTCGCATGGCTGCCAGGATATTGGCATGTTCGCGTCTCGTGTCGAACTCTGCTGATTTGTGCGAGAGGGAGGTTTGGATATACGAGAGGGCGAGTTCGAGGTTTTTGGCCTGACGCGCAATGATGGCGCGTTCGCGCCACAGTTCGTGGTCATTGGGGCTGATGGCGAGCCCTTCCTGGATGCATCCGTCGGCCTTGTCATAGCGTTCGAGTTTGGCCATGAGCTGTGCGGATTTGATCCAGGTTCGGATATGGTGCGGGTCGATATTGAGGATTCGCCGGTACAGCCCCAGGGCTTCCTTGTCCTCGCCGCGATCAATGAGGATGCGTGCTTTGTTGTTGAGTGCAAGGATGAAGTTTGGGTCGAGGGCCAGGAGCTCATCAAAGATGGCCAGGCTTTCGTCCAGGTGCCTGAGTTGATAAAGCGCGACACCCAACTCAAGCTTGTGACTGAGCTGGGCGGGTTCCAGTTCGACACACTCCCTGAAAGCGGCCAGAGCTTCCTGAGGCTGATTGGCATCAAGCATGGACCATGCTTTTTGCTTCATGCGGGCGATACGTGTGTTGTCGGCCATAAACAGTGTCCTTGTGATGGTAGCGAATGGGGTTAGAAGCTTTCGAATGATTTGCCGGTGGGCGGACGCCACTCGCCAGGTGCCCAGTCGTCAAAAGCTTTGCTTTGATGATAATCATAACGCGTATCGGCCCCAATGTCTGCCCTCTTGTCATCGAGATGATCGTCCATGAACTGGTAAAGTTCTTTAATACGCTCGATCTCCTGCGGTGTCGCTTCCTTGTTTTGGAATTTGTGCTTGAGTGCGGTCAATTCTGCAACGCGAGCGGCCATCTCGCTGGCATTGTTTTCGAGCTCACTGTCGCTGGCCTCTTCGGCGGTTTGGGCAATGTCGCCGGCATAGGTCATGTTGAGCTGCTGCAGGAGATAAATCGGGTGGAAGGTAAAAAAGAAGTGCTTGGCCGGCAAATCGAGCGCCGAGGTAACTTCTTTCGTCAGCCACTGGAAGGGGAGCCAGAGCAAAAGCCACTCGCCAAAGGCCGTTTCCGATTCCCATTGCCAGCCCACCGTCTGGATGGCGGTTCTGGTCCAGTTCATGAGGGGTGACCACTCGCTTCTATGGAAGCAGATCATTCTTCGGAAGGCGTCGCGTCGCGCCGCGAGCGGGTCGGTAGAGCCGGCCATAAAGAAGGACTGGATCTCGGAGGATTTGAGGAATGCAGATACTCTGCCCGTCTGGTTGGCATTGTGCTCCTGGATGGGCTTGAGGATGCGCTTGACGCGCACCAGGGAAAACTCCGATGTGTCGCCCTCGACGATGTTCCAGCCGGCATTTTCTCTCTGGAAGATGTTGTCCTCGCTGAAGACTTCGATGTGCACCTGCCTTTCAAGGTCGCCTTTGGAAGTGCCGAATCGGCCGACATAGCCGATAGGGGTGCCTGCCTGGCAGGGAAGGTTGACCAGGAGGATATCTCCCCTGAAAAAAGCCTCAAGGATTTCGTCGGGATTCTTGGTGATGACAGTGCCGTCGACGGTTCGCGGCAGACCTTTGATGTAGGAGAGTTTCCCGCCCTTCATGTTGTAAATCACGTTGTCGGGAACCACGGCATCTGATCCGAGGAGATCGGTCATCCATGGGATGGCATGCAGCTTTGTGGCATCATGCATGGGCTCCAGATGCATGTAGAGCGAGTACCAGTAAATTTTTTCAGGTTTGCCGTCTGAGCCGATTTCTTCGCGTTCATGGCGTATGAGGACAAAGCTTGGATCTCCGAGATCGACGGTTTCGACATTTCGCACGGCGACGATGGTTCCCTCCATCATGCTGAGAACCTGCGTCTGCTTGTCCCTGGGTGCGGAAAGGTGAATGCCGGAGTGCCAGGACTGGTTGGCGCCAATCGGATACCATCCTCCTTCGGAAAACTCCGCATTGCGGTAATAGCTCAGGAAAAGCTCCTCCAGGAGCTTTCCGCCGACTTCCGACAGATTTTTATAATCGCTGGATTCGAGCAGCATGGGAAAGCTGTTTCGCTTGCCCTTGATGCCGGAGAGGACGCGCATCCAGTCAAACGCCGGGCCGGGATCCCACTTGTTGCCTGAGCAGTGGTAGTGCCCAAAAAAGCCCTTAAACTTCTCAGGGTCTTTGAGCAAACGGTTGATGACTTCGCCCGTCTCGGAAATGGGGGGGAAGCAATTTGCCGCTAGCGTTGGCAGAGGAACCCAGGGATCTTCGTTGGGGATATTGACGGGCGTGATGAACGCCTTCATCAGGGCAATCAGCGTTTCGTACTGCTCTTCGGTATAGCCCAGCATGGTTTTGACAGAACCATTGATCTTTCCCTGATAGATTTCGCGCCTGTTCCCGGCAGGATCGCGGTATTGTTCCTCAGGATAGACAGGATTGTTCATGTCGATGGCGACACTCATATTGTTGTTGTCGCCCGTGGCCCAGGCATTGTGGTAGCAGTCCAAAAATTGATACAGTGTGCCATCGTAGTTGATGGTAAAATGCGTCGAAAGCCCGCGAGTACAGAGCACATTGAATGTGTCGGTGGCATTCATGGTGACGTCGTGGTGAATCGCTATCTGCGTGATGCTCTCCCCGAGATCATCCAAATCCTGGCGCGTAATGCCAAAGAGCTGCTCATAGGTGAGGGTGTGCCACTTTTGAATGCCCCTGCGGAAGCTGTAATTTTGCATGGTTGGGCGCAGCATGGCCATCTGCATCTGCTTTTCTGGGCCAAGTGTTTTGCCTGGATGGTAGAAGCTGGGACTGTTATCGCCATTGAACAGGACGACGTTGGCGTTTGTCGCAATGGGAACCTTGCGGCCTGCGAAGAGAATGTGTTTATCACTCATGGGTTTCTGGCTCCGTTGTACTGGCCCTATGCCCTTCCCGGTTGGGAGAAGGCCTGAGCTAATGTCTTGCGGCATTGGCCTCGCAGAAGAGGCAAACGTCCCAATGTGCCTTCATTTCCCGTCCGCAATCCGGGCAAATTTTTGCCTGCGGGACATTGGATGCTTCTTGTTTTGGGGGAGGCGCAGTGGCCATCTGCTGCGATTTGTCGGCTTCGCAGAAGAGGCATGTTTGCCAGTGTGCCTTCATTTCGCGGCTGCACACAGGGCATGCCCGCGCCGCAGCTTCTTTCTTTTCTTCCTTTTTCCCCATGGGGGCGACACCTGCTTTGGGTTTTCCGCCGCCGCCGTCGGCACCAATGCCCGCCTTGCAGAACAGGCAGTCTTTCCATTGCGGCATCATGGTTCGGTTACACTTTGAGCAGATCTTTCCCTCCAGCTTGATGCCTTTCTTTTCGGCTTCCTCCAGCGCCTTCTGACGCTGTTCGGCTTTGACTTTGTTAATTTCTTCTGCCGCTTCCCGGGCGCAGAACATGCACTCGGTCCAGTCTTTCATCATGGTGCGGCGGCATTTGGGACAAACCTCCCCGCGCTCAATCTTCTCCAGGATGATTTGCTCCTCGCGTGCGGCTTCCTCTTCGGCGCGTTTCTTGCGCCTGTGGCGAATGATGAGGAACACAATCAGAGCAATAACGAGAACACCTGCGATGATCCCCATGACGATGGCAAAAAGGCGCCAGTTGAAGCGCAGCTGCTCAATGCGGATTTCGCGAAACGGATCCGATTTGACATGTATCCCGCCCTCGCGCATGGCCTCAATGCTGTAGACGACATCCTGACCTTCGCGCAGGCCGTTATGGCGGAAGTGAATCTCAAGCTGGCCATAGATCTCGCCCCAGGCATAGTTGATGCTGTCGGATATCTGTTCGGGAAAATCGGCATAGCGATATGTGCCGCCGGTTTTTCGGCTCAAACCCTCGAAGAGCGGAATCAGCGGCCGAATGAAGGGTTTGTACATGACCACGTAAATGCGAATGTCGTTGGCATTGGCCAGGCGATAGATTTCGTAGATCTCGCGCTGTACGTCGTCGGCACGAAAAGTGTAGGTGTCGAAAGCATCGGTGACGAGAATGATGGCGCGCCGCGCTGGCGATCGCATCTTGGCAGGATCGATCATGTCCTCCATGGCCAGCTCAAGGCTGCTGTAGAGGAAGGAAGGGGAAGCTTGCGGCTGGGTTTTCTTGAGCACCTCGGCGACATCTTTTGCCGGCCCCAGCGGCGCAACGTTAATGGCACGGCCGTCGTCGAAATACCCTGCCATACGGTCATTGTCGCGCGCCTGGTCGATGATGAGGGCGAAGCGATCTTTTATCTCCTTGAGCTCTTTGTCGCTGAAGCGCTTTGAGATAGGCACGATGAACGCCAGGTCAAGCGGGATATCCCCATCCTTGAATGTGGTGATCTTTGGCGACAGAGGGAGAACATCGCCATCGGCCAGGACTTCGACGCGGTCGACTTTTTGAGGAGAGACAGGCAGAGAACGCCTGTCCAGAAATGTCGCACTGATCTTGACATCGGGCGCCTTAGACACGTCGACATGGTCGATTTTGATTCGATAGACGTCGGGTGTCAGTTCTGCCTGGGCAAAGGCATCCTGGAATGTGAGCAGCACCAGGCAGCATGCCGCCAGCCATGTCACGATGTGTTTCGACAAATGCATCCTTCCTCCCTACATGCCGAATGAATAGGGCCGCGACAAAACCTCAATGGCTTCACTGGTACAGATTTCTCCTCGCCAGTCTCGCACGACGGCTCTGAGAAAATACGATTCATCTGCTGTGGCCACGTGCGGGGCATGAATGGTCATCTTTGGGTCGGCGCTGAGCGTTTGCAGACGCTGAGTTTGCCCATCATAAGTGGCCATCAGGTCGACGTGGATGCCACGATAGTCCTCAAGATCCAGGCTGAGGTTGAGGGGCATTCCGGGAAGTGCCCTCCAGTCGTCAAAGTGTGCAGCTCCGCGCCGGCTTCTGAAAACACCCAAAGTCAGCCCGCCTGCACCGAAAATGGCCGTCAGTGCACCTGCGCTTTTCAAAAATACTCGTCGTGTCCATTGCACCATCGCCTGCCTCCCTTGCATACAGTGCTAAAAAAGCCCCGACCAACCCTATATTATATGACCCATCGCCCAGGTGCAAGCACCCCATGGCACAGCGTCTATTTCGATAAGCTTCGAAACTGTCGCTGCGCGCCATCTGGCGAGAATGTGTTAATGCCGCAGCCCGCAACCACGCTCCCGGCCTTGCGGCAGGGACGTAACACTTCCGGCATCTATTAGTTACTAACGTTCAAAAGCGTTCATTTATGCCAGGTTTTTGCCTGACATTGATGTAATGATGCACTCTGCCACTTTACCCACAGGCGATACGAAGTATCGCAGGGGGTGTGGGGGAGCTGGCTCCCCCACGTAGAAAGAAAAGGGTAGATGGAAGATATGAAGACCTGGTTCAGATATGCTTTGCCGGCCCTGGCGGTTGCTTTGGCAGCATTTTTGCCGCTTGTGCGGGCGTTTAGCTATGAAATGGCGCTCTGCCTGGCACTGATTGGGCTCGTCGGGATGCCCTGTTTGGCGGGCTATTCTCGCAATGCCGGACCGGGACGCGTCCTTGTTCAGGGCTTTGGGCTATGGCTTTGGGGCGGACTTTGGGGATGCATTGCTGCGCTGTCCTTTGGGGAGCTGTGTGATATCCGGGCAGGCTGGGCATATCTGTTGGTTTTGGCCCTTCCGGGTGTGTGGCTTTCAGGTGCGGCCTGGTTTTTTGTCGGCAGGCTTGTTGCCAGGCATTGGCTTCGCGTGTTGATATATGCCGTTTTGGTGCTTTTTGATTTGGGTGCAGGTGGCTTAAAGCTCCTTATGTGGCCTCAGATGGTGTCTTTTGGCCAATTTTACGGTTTTTTTGCCGGGTCGATATATGACGAGGGTCTCGATATTTTGGGCGCGCTTGCCCTGTACCGGGTCGGCACACTCGCGCTCATAGTGACGGCCCTTGGGGCAGGTGCCTGGCCAGTGAAACCTGTTGTGCGGGTGCTCTGCGCGGGGTGCGGCATCGTCGCAGCCATGGGATGGCATGGTTTTCTGGCATGGCGGGGCGATATTGTCCCGTCCGGCTATGGCGCGATTCAGAAAGCCCTTTGGGCAGAGGCAGTGCCAGACAATGGTCTCGCGTTTTCGTCATACGAGGTGCCCTTTCGCATCCATTTCATGCCCCGGCACAAAGACAGGGCATCGATAGATGCAGAAAAGGGGCGCTTGCTTCGGGCATATGAGTCCGACTACCGCGCTTTGCGCGAGTTTTTTCAAACCGAGCCGAGCCGGCCATTCCGTGTCTGGTTGTATCCTGACTCCTCTGCCAAGGGGGAGCTGCTTGGGTCAAAGCACACGAGCCTGGCCAGGGTCTGGACGCACGAGATTCACCTGTTGGCCACGGGGCTCGGTTCAGGGCTCGCGCGCCATGAGATGGCGCATTTGTTTGCAGCCTCTTTTGCTGACAGTCCCCTCGGGTTGGCAGGCGGCCGTCTGGTGCCGGTGATGGGCTGGGTCGAAGGGCTCGCCATGGCAGCGCAGTGGCCCATGCAGCAGTATGACCTGCACACGTGGAGCGCGGCGATTCTTAAGAGTGAATCTTTGGGCATGAAGTCAATCGACGGATACACCCTGATGGTCGGCTTCTGGGGTCTGCCATCGCGGATTGCCTATACGCTGGCGGGATCCTATGTGCGATGGCTGCTCGATCGCTTTGGCCTGCAGCAAATCAAACGCCTTTCGAATTCGGGTTTTTCAGACTACCCATCCATTGTGGGCATGAGCTTCGAAGCAACGATCGATGCCTGGCGACACGACCTGACAGCGAATCACAGTGTATGGCATGCCGACAGGGTGGTTGATCTCGTGTATTCCGGGATCTCGATTTGGACGCGCCGCTGTGCGCGTGCAATGGCGTCGAAACGTGAGGCGTTTTGGGCTTGCATGGGGCGCGCGGCATGTGGCCCGGAAGAGGCAGAGGCATTCTTTGGTGCCGGGAATCTTGATCTCGACAGCATGTGGGCCCTGTATCGGCATCAGGATCCCATGTCGAGAGGCGGTGCCGGGCTTTGGGAGGAGGTTTCCTTCTCGAATCGATCCGCCGGGGCGCAGCGCCGCCTGCTCTTAGACGCCATTGCCAGAGCGCTGTCGGATGACAGTGTTGGGCGTGCCGCACGATGGCATTGGGCAGAGGTGGCTATCGATATTTTGTGGCATGCAGATTTTTGGGCAGTATCACACGCTGCTTATAAGATACTGCGAATGCCTCCTCTGCCGGCATGGCATGCGCGGCGCCTGGATATCAAGATCGCAGCGACCGGGGGAGATGATCGAGCGACTGGTGAAGGACTCAGACGCTATTTTGCATCACCCCATGCGGAAGCTGCCATGCTGCCCCACGGCATCTGGCGAACCTACTTCGGCCTCCTTGAGGCTGTGGCGAACCACGACCCGGATGCCGTTAAGGCGATCCTTGCGGCGCTTTGGGCGGAGCAACCGGTCAGTGCTCTGCCAGACAGTGTCTGGCACGAAATCGCCAGAATCGGCGAGATGATTGAGGACTAGTTCGGCTTAGGGCTGTCGGCCATATTCTGGATGAGCGTTTGAAGCGTTTCGATACCACGCTCTCGCTCGGCACGCGAGAAATACCCTACGACGATGATCGCATGGCTCTGCGCTGTGAAGATGAACGTCACGATGCTGATGGGGATATCGCTGGTGATGTAGGTGTACTCCGTCCATGTGCCTTTTCGGATTGTCCCGTCGGTCAGATCGAACGATTTTTCTGTTCCCTGGGCCGTGACGATGAATCCGCTGGAAACGAGTTGGTTTGAAAAGGCCTCGAAGAGTGCCGCGGCGTGCTCCTCGCGAATGATTTGCTTGCTGAGAAGTTCGATTCTGTTTTCGGTTTTGGGATCGACAAAGGCTGCCAGGAGACCTTCGCCAATGGCATCGTTCTGAGGTTTCCAATCGGCTGGCGCGGCGATGGTTACCGGCAAGACCGTTTCGGCCATGTCCGACTGTGCATGGGCCGGGCAGCTGAGAAGGAAGGTCGCGGCCGCTGCTGCTATGAGAGAGTAAATTGTTTTCATCGCTTGTCTCTGTCTCCTTGGTTTAACCCCTCAAGATACTGGGCTTCTATCACAGGGCATGGACGGGCTGCAAGAAGGCGTTAGTCAAAGCGGAAAGCTCGCAATTTTGCAGACTTTGAACGTGAATTCTCGATGATTTCCTCTGCGCCGGCAGAGCGGATTTTGTTGTGGACAGGTTTGCCCAGGGGGATTTTATTGCAGATACAATAGGGAATTTTCGGTGGACAAACGCAGGGTTTTTGCCACATTTTCATGGCGTTTTTGACGCGGCGGTCTTCCCCGCTGTGGAAGGCGATGATCGCCAATCGGGCCCCGGGCTTTGCCCAATTCGGGATAGCATTGAGAAAAGCATCAATGGCCCCGAATTCGTCGTTGACGGCAATGCGAATTGCCTGAAAGACGCGCGTTGCAGGGTGCGTTTGGCCGGGTTTGGGATGTCCCAGCACGGTGCATGCCACCTCTGCCAGGGCGCCGGTGGTGTCGAGTGCGCCGCGTGCCGCACGCTGGCAAAGCAGGCGTGCAAGGCGGCGCGATGTCCTGATGTCTCCATATTCGTACAGGATATCCGCCAGCGTGGTTTCGTCTGTTCGTGCCAAAAATGCCGCCGCTGTCTCGCCCGATTGGCTCATGCGCATGTCCAGCGGCCCGTCGGACTGGAAGGAAAACCCGCGGCACGGGTCATCGATTTGGGGCGACGAGAGGCCAAAATCCGCCAAAATAACATCGAATCCCCCGCCATGACGTCGGTCGTCACAGCCAGCCTCCCGTAAACTCGCATCAAAATGCATAAATGACGTCTCGAATACCTGGCAGGGCAGCCCCAGGGAGGCAAGCTTTGGCATGGCATGCCGGACAGCCAGGGGGTCGCGATCAAAAGCGACAATTCGGCCGCCAGGCACGAGCGCACGCCCAATGGCCATGGCATGCCCTGCCCCGCCAAGGGTAACGTCCAAATACGACTCGCCCGGGCGAGGTTGCAGTGCTTCCAGAACTTCGTCCAGGAGCACGGGAATGTGCTGGAAGGTTTCGATCATGCTGTGCAAAGTCTCCTTGCCTGGGCGCATGCGGCGCCTGTCGAGCGAGGAGGTATCAGAAAACATCAAAAAGTGCATCATGCACTTTTTTCGGGGTATCAGGCATGCCACAAACAGAAAGCCGGAAAACAGCGACGAAGGTCACCGTTTCCCGGCATTTAGAGGGGAAATGGTTTGTGTTATCTGGCCTGAGTTGCCAGGGCAGCAGGTTACGCATTGATTTTAATCTGCTGTGGTGCCACCCGCGAGGGCTTTGCAAGCCTCAGCGCGAGAACGCCGTTATGGTACCTGGCACTGATGCTGTCGGCATCCAGTCCGCGCATGACGCGGAATTTTCTGGTGTAGAGCCTTGGCATGAGACCATCAATCTCGCACTTGGCTTCGATCGAGAGAATTTCGTTGTTGAGGTGTACTTCGATATTCTGCGGGTCGATACCCGGCATGTCGAGGGACAGGGCATAACTGTCTTTTGCTTCCTCAATATCGACGGTGGGCCTGACCTTGAGAATCACCTTGTTGATGGCTATCTCTTTGCCGGTGGTTTCGAAGTTTGGCGCGTCATCATTCAGAAGGTTATTTTCTGACATATCGGTAACCTCTTTATCGGTAGATTCAAATTTTGAAGTATGACGATTCTGAGTCGTATTCTTTGACATGATAAGTTCTCCTTAAATTTTTATATAAACGGGTCTGAAGAAGCAGCGTATGTACGCCTGGTGCACCACATTGCATTAGTATGCATTGATGGGGATTCGCCGTGGGGTGCTTTCTGCTGCCCTGGGAAGGATAACTCGCAGGATCCCTGAGGTGAACGTTGCACTGACATTGTCGGTTGAAACGGACGCCGGCAATGGGATGTTTTTCTGGATGCTGAAACTTTTTCTCTCCGTAAGATGGGCATTATCCTCATCGTCGCGTTCGATCTTGCGAGATGCTTTAAGCGTCAGAGTGTCATCAAGGACGCTCAGAAGAATATCCTCTTCGGTGACGCCAGGCAATTCGGCGATGAACTCAAAGGTATCTCCCTTGTCGACAAGATTCATTCTCAAATTTTCAAAGAAAAGATTCGCATCGCGTGTTTGCTCGCGGATCATGCAATTTTCAAGTGAATGATTGAAAAGACGCTCAACATTATTATTCCAGATTGTAAACATGGCAAACCTCCCTGTATGTCATGATTGGGTATCCATGACGTTGTTATAAATTGCTCATTGCCGTTTTTCGTTGCCCGTAAAAATCGGCACGGCCAAAAGCGTGTCAAGTGGAGAAGTGGTTTTTTACAAGATACACCACATGACGTTATTCTGAATTGCTCACGATAGGCGGTGACGCCACTCAGGCGGCTGTTTTATCGCCGTCTTTTGTTGCGCATGAAAATCGGCACGGCCAAAAGCGTGTCAAGTGGAAAAATGATTTTTTTGCTATGGGGGTGTTTTCCGCGGGGCGTTGCGGGGTGTCCCCGCACAGGGGGTAGCGGCGTATTGGCATGCAGGGACACGGCGTTGCCGTGTCCGCTCGCCAATAGCCGCGCAGGGGGCGGCTGCCCCCATGGCCTGTTCAATAATTCCAGACGATTGCTCTGTATATTTAGGTGCCTGCCAGAATTCCAGACGATTGCTCTGTATATTTAGGTGCCTGCCAGGCAATGGATCTCGATATCATCCTTGACTTATGAGTGGTATAAAGGAGCTTATCTTTAATGGGGAGCCTTGCAGGGAAACGCGATCCCCCACAAAAGAAAATCGAAGACCGTGGCGATGGAGGCGACAGGATGGCGGGTCAGGACGTGCCAGAGGATGCATCGGGGCAGGAGTGGTGCGATGGGTTGATGGCGGGTATCGGATCGCTGTCGGAAGCCATCCGTGAAGCAGATGCGGGAGGGGGGGCGCCTTGGGCGAGTATCGGGACTGCGTGTGAGGACTTGTCGGGCGAGGGCCTGGGGGCGGATGAGGACGATCCGTCGGGGGTTGATGTTTGGGAGGACGACGCACCGGATGTTTTGGCGGTCAGGAATCACCCGGGCCTTCGGGATGCCTATCACATTTTGCACGAGGTTGGCCGTGGGGCACAGGGGCGGATGTACATGGCAATGGCGCGCCATTCTGGGCGGATTGTCGCCATCAAGGCACTTAGCCTCAGGGCGATGTCGGATTGGAAGTCGACGGAGCTGTTCAGGCGCGAGATAGCCGTTTTGCAGTCGATGCGTGTGCCCGGCACGCCGCAGTATATCGAAGCCATTGATGCTTCGCGGGATCCGGAGCCGTATTATTTTTTGGTTCAGGGGTATATTCCAGGGGCATCGCTGGAGGTGATGCTCGACAAGGGGGTGGTGTTTTTGGCGGAGGAAGTTGTCGCTGTGGCACTGTCCATTATTTCCATTCTTGAGCAGCTGAAGCAGTATGTGCCGCCGATTGTGCACAGGGATATCAAGCCTTCGAACATCATGCTCACGCCGCAGGGGAAGATATTTCTTGTGGATTTTGGTGCGGCAATGCTCAATGAGCGCCGCATGGGGGGATCGACGTTTGCGGGGACGGCGGGCTATATGGCGCCAGAGCAGTGTATGGGGAATTCCGGGCCTGAATCGGATATTTACGGGCTTGGGGCGACGCTGATTCATTTGCTCAGCGGGGTGCCGCCCTACAAATTGCCGCTGCGTTCAATGCGCCTTCAGTTTCGTTCTGCGATTCCAAAGACGACCCCCATCTGGCTGATTCAGCTTATCGAAGCCATGGTATCGCCCATGCCCAATGAGCGCGTGACAGACCTGGACAAGATCGTGCGTGCGATGCGAAACTCGGGTGGTTTTGAGCGTCAGGGGCAGATGATTCGGCCAAGGGTGCCGGCCGATCTCCTGAAAGCGAAAAGCAAGTCGCCGGCGAATGAGGCGGACGCTGAACAGGCACCATTGGCTGTGCCGTTGCCAGAGACACTCAAACTTGTGCCGGGCTATGGCTATTTTGTGGATCGTTCGATGTTCTATTCCTGGGGCGTTGCCTTTGTCGTGCTTATCATTTTAATGAACACTTTTGGCGTTGCGTCCGCACGGGTGGTTGTCTTTGTGATGCTTTCACTGATTCCGGTGAGCCTTGCCCTGATGCGTTCACACATGTCGTCTGTTTTCATGCGAAGGGCTCTGAAGAATCGGCCTTTGAATTCGCGCGAGACGCAGAATCGCCAGGACGGGGAGTGAGTGGATGGTTTCGCAAATTGCGCAGCAGGATGAAAGGGCTGGATGGGAAGTGGATGCTGTTCTTGGCACACATGAATCGCTTTGGGGCAAATACCGGCTAAAGCGCTGTCTGGGCGAAGGCGGGCAGGGGAAGATGCTCCTGGCCGAGAATGCCCAGGGTGAGCTGGTGGCAATTAAGGCTTACGACATTGCCCGCATGCCAAACTGGAAGGCAACGGAGCTCTTTGAGCGCGAAATGCTGACGTTGTATGAGCTTAATGTCGAGGGCGTTCCAAGGTGCATTGAGCTCATTGATGCCTCCAATAAGGTGGTGCCTTACTACTTCATCGTTCAGACCTATATTCCCGGCCAGTCTTTGCAGGACAGAATGGTGCAGGGATACCGCTTTGAGCTCAGGGCCGTCATCAATATCATGGTTCAGATTGTGCGCATCCTGCGCGTGCTTGGCCTGCAGCGTCCCGCCGTCATCCATCGCGACATCAAACCCTCGAACATTATGCTGACGCCTGAAGGAAAGGTGTATCTGGTCGATTTTGGGGCTTCGGTTCGCAGCACGGCACAGTTTGGCGGGTCGACGTTTGCGGGAACGGCAGGGTATATGGCGCCAGAGCAGACCCTTGGGGACGCGAGCCCGGCGTCGGATGTCTATGGCCTTGGTGCAACGATCCTCCATCTGATTTGTGGAAAACCGCCCTATGACATGCCGCAGCGTGGGCTCGTGTTTGACTTTAAGCCGGATTTACCCCCAAATGTTCCACCCTGGCTGGTGTCCCTTTTGGAGTCGATGCTTCAGCCCCAGCCTGCCATGCGCCCCAGCGTCACTCAGATTGCCATGATTCTGGAAACCTCCCAGCTTGAGGCCGTGCCCATGGCAGCGACACCTGTTTTATCCGCGCCGAAAACGAACAGCAGACCATTCGATATCGAAAAAGATGCCGCTTATAAGGCGGCGCAAGCTTTGGTCGAGTCCCGGCACAACGAACACAAGCAGGTTAAGTTCCTGTGTACGCGCCAGCAAATGTACTACGAAATGGTCATGGCCGCCACCGCATACGGGGGCATACTCTTTTGCCTGCTCTGGAATGCAGAACTCTTTGGCTGGATGTCGCTCATTGTGTTGGCCATGGCCGCGCACTTTTACACCAGGTACAAGAAGGCAGAGTTTTTGGATTAAGCCCCTGGTGCCTGTGGAAACAGACTTTGGTGTGCGCGCCCTATCCGGCCGTCCCGGCCGAATACGGGCTGCGGCTCTGGCTATTCGGCCTGGGCGGCCGAATACGCCTTCGCATCATTTTTTGTGGGGGCGCTGCCCAGGGCTCCCGCAAAGTCAAAGTACATTGATATTGCTGCGTTATTTCGTTCGCTGGAGCGCCGGAGGTGCGACGACGTGAATAACCGTCGGTGGAGCGAAGCGCAACCGGCGGATAGTGCCCCCCCTCTCTATCAGCCCCAGCGGGGCTGAACTACAAATCTATATGTCAAAAAACTGAGTAAATAAGCCACTCAAACGACTTTGCGGGTGCCCTGGGGCGCTGCCCCATAAGCCTCAGCCATTCAAAAATTATTCAGAAAACTTTTTCTATGCACTGACAGAGCTATAATCTTAATTTTGTGCAGACGGTATGTGACTGAAGATGATTTTTTACGCGGGCTGAAAACGGATAACAGGTGCAGCGATGAGAAAAGATTTTAGATATTGGTTCGTGATGGCTTGTTTTTCGGGCGTGACGATTTATGGCTGCGGGGAGAACATTGTATGCAGTCATGATAATGATAATTGTGACTTGCCACAATGTGAGAATGCGCCTGAGTGCAGGATTGGTGGTGTTCCAGATGACTGCGCATACACAGGTACATGCAAAGTGGTTCCTGTTCCTGAAGAATGTAAGATTCCTCAGACCTGTCTGGAATTAAAGCAATGTGCTGCTGGCGAGGCATTGACGTGGTGTCGGTGCGCATCGTCGCCTAGCATCGCGCAAACAGATCCAAGTTGCAGAGGTACGATTTACGATAGATGCCACTCTGAAGTTGGCACATGTAGTTGGGCTGGTTGCCTTCCTCCTTTTCCGCTTGGATCGGACAGTGACTGCGGTATTTGCGAAATCGATATGAACGAAAACGTTATACATCCAGAGCAACTAAGGGATTGTTGCACGCGCGAGCTTGCAGCCATGTATCCTGATAAAGATTTTGACGGTGATGGCATCCTCAACGGCATTGAGCTCATGGCCGGCTGGAATCCCTGCAATCCCGATACGGACGGCGATGGTATTCCCGATGGTATGGAAGATCTTAACCGCGATGGCATTATCGACAGGCTTCTGGGCGAGACAGATCCCAATGATCCCAATGATCCTGATCGGCCTCCACCACATCATAAGGGATATAGCGTCTGCAACTATGACAAAATGATAGCGGGCGGCACCTCCGAAGCGTTCAACAGAATGCGCATTGCCAAGTTCGAAGATGTCAACTACACCGTTCATGGCGGCCAGGTGGCCACTTTCAACGATACCACCAATAACGTGTACGGCTTCTTTGTCCGCGGCGACTCGTACGAAGGCAAGATTTTGTTCTCGACCGCCTTCCCGGCAGGCAATGACATCATCCATTCCTTCGTCGAAGAATCGAACTTTACGTCGAGCGTGCCATTGGGCACATGGCTTGAGAATGGTATCTATCATAAAGAACTGCAGGTGGTTCCCGATCACCGTGTTCAGCGCCTCAAGTACGCGGTCGAGCTTAAGGCTGGCAAGTCCCTTGAGGAATTCCGCAACGCGCTCGTAAAACCGCTCGCCAGCTCTGTCTCCATCAGCGCATCCTCCTCAAGAACGCTTTGCAACGGCGGGGAAGATGGTGCGCGGGCAAGTGTTTCTCTGGTCCGTTCTATTCACAGCGAAGGTTACGTCATTTATGGCATGGCAGTCGCCTGTGAATCCACCGTCCGATCCGGATCCGTCGCAACGCTCAATCGCATGGATGACGTCATCTCCGGCACCATGGTCGCCTCCTCCGACTACGTCCCCTTCCGTCGCTTCGTGTGCCAGTCCAAACAGTTTGGGGATGCCACGGGTATGGTCGACTTTATCTGGGTCGTCGACAACTCCGGTTCGATGGCCGACGAGCTCGAAAACGTTGCCAACACGGCGAACCTGTTCGTCGACAGGCTGGTGACAAGCGGCATCGACTATCGCGTAGCCGTCACCACGACAGATTCATTCATCGTAGACGAATGGCCTGCTGCCGTTGGCGGTGCCACCGGCAGAAATTCAGCAGATTATTTCAACCCGATGGCACTGCGGCACAGGGTTGCACCCTGGGGCTTCCTCAGCACAAACCCAACTGGGCTCAAAACGGAATTCGTTGCAATGGTAAGCCTGTGGGGCGCCTGCACGCGCT
>Ga0209737_10000785_pt1 | contig 24440 bp, 17 predicted proteins | sample TergutCu122P3_FD_187284 | JGI IMG/M metagenome (GOLD analysis project Ga0209737, IMG submission 187284) | Cubitermes ugandensis P3 segment gut microbial communities from Kakamega Forest, Kenya - Cu122 P3 (SPAdes) (version 2) | ecosystem: Host-associated > Arthropoda: Insects > Digestive system... | reverse complement strand
CAACCCTTAACCAAGATTATGATTCCGGTATTGGATGCCGCTATGCAGCAACAATTGGAAGCCGTACAGCAATTAGTGTTAAGCGAGGTGAACGTAAAAGAAATGGAATTTCTGCACGACACTGCCGGCGTGATTGTAAAGAAAATCAAACCCAATTTTAAAACGCTGGGCAAGAAATACGGCAAGCAAATGAAAGAAATTGCCGATGCGGTGAGCAACTTTTCACAACAGCAAATAGCCGAAGTGGAAGCGACCGGCGAATATCGCTTTGCCCTGCCATCCGGCGATGTGCTGCTGCTGCCCGAAGATGTAGAAATTACTTCGGAAGATATGCCCGGCTGGTTGGTAGCATCGGAAGGCAAGTTGACGGTGGCTTTAGATGTGACGGTAACCGAGGCGTTGCGCCGCGAAGGCATTGCCCGCGAACTCATCAACCGCATTCAAAACCTGCGGAAAGACAGCGGCTTTAATGTAACCGACCGCATAACCGTAGCCTTACAGGGCGGTGAAAACCTGCTCCCGCCGGTATTAGCCGATGCTGCAATGCTCGAACTGATTAAATCGCAAACCTTAGCCGACAGCGTAAGCACAGTAGCCGATTTACCCTCAGGCATCGAAGTCGAATTAGACGAGGTCGCTATTCGGGTAGAGGTGAGGAGGCAGTGATACTCTAAACTATTGTTGCTGCTGCAACACTGCTTGTCTCGCTTGTTGGTATCTTGCGTGGGTCATTTCTGCCTTTGCCGCATCACCCAAATTATGGTAAGTTACCCAAAGATTCCTCAAAGCCATAGTATCTTGAGGAGCTAACTGAACAGCTCTTGAAAATGCGTCTAATGCTTTCAAATGGCGGCCTAAGTTGCTGTTGAAAAACCCATAATCTATTAAAGCAGCAATTTGTTGCGGAATTTTAATACCATGTCGCGGATCAAGCGCTATGGCTATGGCTTTTTCATAATATGGAAAGGCTTCTTCAACCTTCCATTGTTCTTTGGCCAACACAGAAGCTAAGTAATAGTTAGATTCAAAACGTTCGGGCGTTCTTTGCTGTGCCTGTCGCCATATAGCCTCCCGTTGCGCCACGTCAGGAATACGATAAGAGTTCTGCAGTAAAGCATCTAATACAAAAGGATTATAAGGATTACGGCCGGCCAACTGCAGCAAATGCCTGATAGCAAAATCGGGCGGTTCATTCAATGCCAACGATGACCAGGCTGCTAATAGCAAGGCATTCTCATAATTCGGATGAATCCGCACAGCCTCATGGGAGTACTTGTAAATACGGCGGACAATGGTGTCACGAATAACATTAAGAATGCTGTCGCGGGCAGGAGTGTGTTCTATACTTGGGAAATCTACGTTAAACTCTTTCTGAAGACGACGAACAAAATTGTCGTAAGTAAGAGGATTAGTGTAGTTCGGAGTAAGATAATTCTGCACTGTTTGTAGCTCTATATTATACACACGCGCTGCATCATAGTTCGATTTAGCACTCTTATATGATACTTTCACATCGGTTGATGATAGGGTAAAATCGTCGAACCAAGCCTGGTTGCGCCCTATGGCTACTACCGCATACAAGGAAAGCACCACTACCGTAAATCCGCTTATCGCATAGCGGTAGAGCTGCTCTTTCTTTATCCATTTAGGCGCTTGAGTAATGAGGAAATAGGACAGCGCCATGCAGAAACCAATAGTAGAAATAAAAATAAATCGTTCGTTCATGAACGTCCCTACCATCACAAAAACATTCGACACAATAGAGAGTGGTATATAGTACCAAATGGCGGCATAAGCATATTTATTTTTCTTGATGATGCCCCAAAGAATAAATATTCCCAATGCGATGTATAATAATAGTATGAAAATTACTACAGGGTCAGAAAAACTCATGATAGGAATATGATAGGGATAATAATCGGTTGTTAGCGGATAGGACCAAATGGTCAACCACAGGTAGCGTCCCAGCACATAAATAATAGAAGCCCATTTTTCGGCATCTGTCATCAACAAAAAGGGATTATTCATCAGTTCCGTTTCCGGCGCCTTGGTGGTATCTGTAGCTACTGCTCGAATCGCGTACCAAATCAAAAAAGCGCCGATTAAAGGCAGCATGGAGACAAAATTACGCTTGAACGAATTATTGGTAAAGAAATAAACCGTAAGCGGAATTACAGCTAAAAAGGTTGTAGCATTTTCTTTAGAGAACAAACCGGCTAAGAAACAAAGGAAACTGTAAGCCATGTATTTCATTTTGTTGGTATCTAACCAGCGGAGCGTAAACCACAAGGCGCCCAAGGCGCCCAGTAGGGTCATAATTTCATCTCGCCCTTTAATGTTTGCCACCACCTCGCTGTGCGTTGGGTGCACTATAAAGAAAAGTACTGTGAGTACCGGCACATTAAATAACAAGCCCCAACCCTTGTTCGATTTCAAAGGAAATAAACGCAACAGTATCAACAATAGCAAACAAGCCGTAGCCGCATAATACATAATATTCATGAAGTGATTAACGTAAGGCAGCAGCGTTTGCATGTACAAAGGCGCATCATCGTCGTTCTGCTTGGCTTTAATTACATTCCCCGCAGGGTCTTTCACCTCTGTCAATTTATCCAAGATAATTTGCTTAGTTTCGGCACCTGCAAATAATTGGTATTCGACGGCTAAAGTAAATACCGACAAGGGACGGTAACGGCCGCCGGGCAAATTGATTTGCTGTGTGCCATATCGCCCCATAAAAGTATCATATCTGAAAATATTCCAAAATTCGCCTTTCTTCACAAACTCATTTTGGGTAAGCACCATAGTGTCGTCCAAGGCATACTGATTGAACATGGTATTGCCGAAACACATAAAGCATAAGGCAACAACCATGCCGTATATCCATTTCGGCATTTTAAGTCCGGGGTCAATAAAGCGGGGATTTTTTACGACATTCTTCGCAGGAGTAATTTTTTTTGCAGGAGTTGTTGCTACCGGCTGTTTTTTTTGATAACGTTGTTTCATATTCGGTTTAAAGTTGGAAAGTATTGTTCATTATTCATTGTTAATTATTAATTGTCTGTTCTACCTCTTCGGTAGTAATCGGCAAGCGTTTATCGCCCAGCAAACGACAGCCGTTTTCGGTAATCAGCAAATCGTCTTCAAGGCGTATGCCGCCAAAACCGATATAGTCGGCAACCTTGGCATAGTTGATAAATTCGGTGAATTTATTTTCCTGCTTCCATTGCTCGATAAGCGCAGGAATGAAATAGATACCCGGCTCGTTGGAAATACAATAATTCACCTGTAACTTGCGCCCCATGCGCAGAGACTTCAATCCGAATTGTTCGGAACGTTCCGTTTCATTATCATAGCCCACATAATTTTCGCCCAAATCTTCCATGTCGTGCACATCAAGCCCCATTTGGTGTCCCAATCCGTGAGGGAAGAACAGGGCGTGAGCGCCGGCAGCCACCGACTCGTCCACATTGCCTTTCATCAGTCCGAGCTGCTGCAATCCTTCGGTTATTACCTTAGTCGCTTCGATGTGCACGCTACGGTAGGTAATGCCGGGTTTTGACAGACTCATGGCGCGGTTATTGGCAGCCAACACGATGTCGTAAATTTCTTTTTGTTTTGAGGTATAACGCCCGCCGGCAGGCAAGGTGCGCGTAAAATCGGAAGCATAGTGCATCTTATTTTCCACGCCTGCATCAACTACCAACAGACGACCATCTGTGAGTATTTGACTGTGGTCATGATTATGCAGTGTCTCGCCGTTTTGAGAAAGAATAATCGTAAACGAAGGCATATAACCCTCGCTAATCGCCATTCCTTCCATTACGCCTGCAATGTAACTTTCCTTAACCCCCGGCTTACACAGTTTCATTGCCGCTATGTGCATGTCATAGCCAAGATTACAGGCCTGGTCAATTTCGGCAATCTCACAAGCCTCTTTGGTAATGCGCAAGTTTACCACCGCACGGATAAGTTCCGGAGAGGCTTTGTCCTTTTGTTCTTCCGGCGCTATATTCAACAAATTTTTCAATAAAAGTTTATTCGCAAAACGGTAGGGCGGCAAGAAATGTATTGGGCGCCCTTTTCTCACCGCCTCAGCAACAATATCTGCTAATTTAGTGTATGGCATCACATTTTTCACGCCGCATTTATCGGCTTTATCGCGCATAGAAGGTTGCGGACCCATCCAAATAATATCGCTCATCGTAACATCGTTGCCGAACAGGGTTTCGGTAGCCGCATCCACATCAATAACTCCAGCCAGCGCAGGCTCATCCAATCCAAAGAAATAAAGGAAAGAACTATCCTGACGGAAGCGGTAGGTATTGGCATTGTAGTTCATCGGCGCATCCACATTGCCCAAAAGCAGCAATAATCCTGATGAAACCTGTTCACGTAAACGCAAACGACGTTGTTGGTAAGTAGTTGCACTAAACATATCTTCTTAAATTAAAGAGTTTAATCTACAAATATAGCGCTTTTTTTGGAATTATGATTTATAGATGATGATTTAGGATTAAATTTTCGTCCTAAATTTACGTTCACTCTCCTAATTCTTTGTTACTTCGCCTCTTTTTATTATATTTACACTAAGTTATAAACTCAAAGTTTAACAAATAAGCAATTTTAAATTAAACAGTTTCAAAAAAATGGCAAAATCCAAAAATAGTATTATCTTTGCTTTTGAATAGGTGTACGAGTTATGATGATATGTTTAGCGCTTAAATGTGGCACCCATAGGCTAATGGGTACATTGTCTGTTTCACGTGGTAGTATATACCGGCATTGTTCGTTTAGTCCACGAATTTCGTTATTCAATTATTCAGCCGTTCAACCGCTTTTTAAACTTATTGATAATCAACACTATATTTACACATTAAGCTCATTATCAACAAAATACAAGCGTTTAACAATTTGGCAGTTGGGGAAGAATGACTTTGAGTATTTAGGTCGATTGCTATAGCTTCCCTTGTTAGCACGGACTGAGACACAATGAATTTGCAAAATTCTTTAAAGGGAATGTTTGGGGTATTAGACGAGATGTAATGCCTAAGTCAAAACAACATAAACATAACAATACGCTGAACTCACTAAATTATGGTATGTTCTTGAAAACTTAAATATAGATTAAAAACATTAAAACCTAAAATGAGATGAAAACTTATCAATTTCTAAATGGCTTAAGAGGGATTATTATAATCCTTTTAATCCTTGCATTTGGCTCCGGCAGTCTTTATGCACAGCATCTTTTTTCTGTTAATTATGACGATTTATCGCAAGATAATGTAAACTTAATTAGAGCAGAAATAACAAATGCTAATGTTGCAATTTCAACAATGTCAATGACGAGAAATCACGATAATAGAGAAGTATATGCGCTTTCCCTCTCGTCGGTTCAAAATACGAAAATCATTATTTTGAATGAAGAAACCGGAAATAACGTAGTTATAACTCCGGTAGATGGAGCGGCGCCGCAATTCGATTTGTCGCCGTTCTTTATTGAAGAGTTGAGACAGGCGGTTTTGGGAGACGCAGATCGGTTTTTGGTAATAGAAGCCGACACCGATTTTTCTGTCAGAAAGGCTACATCTGTTTCAGCGACAAGCCGAAAAGTGTTTATACCCCGTTATTTATACGGACCCAAAGAAAGTGTACAAGAAGCGCTACCGAAAGACCGACAAATTGTTCACATTTTTAAGGAAAAACCGAGGATTATGCTTTTTTCAGATGACACCGAAAATTTGCGTTTAATAGCAGAATTAGAAGAAGAAAGGAGCTATTACGTGTATATGTATCAACTGCCCGACGGAACTAAAATCATTTTTGACGAACACTTTATTCCGAATGTGGAAAAAAATGGAGTTAGTACAAGAACAGGTACAAATCTTCAGTTTAATTTATCAGGCAATTTGACCGAAGAGGCGGAGATGGCTACCTTACACGCATTAGGCATTTGGAGTGCAGAATTAGCAGGCACCGTAGTTATTGACATTGACGTAACTCATGATGTAACAAACCCTCCAGGCGCTAGCTCTTACCCTACGATGGATTGGTTTAATCCGACAACACAGACCTGGTATCCCTCAGCATTGGCAAATCAAATCTTAGGCTATAATTTTGCACCCGACCTGATTGATATTTGCATAGTAATGAAGTCGGATATGTGGTACTATCCGGAAAGCGGTAATCCACCCAGCGGTCAGTTTGACTGGATTACTGTTATGTTGCATGAAGTAGCGCACGGTTTAGGTTTTGATAAACGGATATTAGAAAATGGACGATATACTCATGCTGTAGGAATTTACAATGGGACATATGGTTGGGTCGGCGGTACAGATTATCCCTCTATTTTCACTCGTCAATTGTATCAAGGTACCACAGGTTTCAATATAACGGAACTAACTCAAACTGAACGTGCCGCCTTAATTAAAAGCAACGATTTGTTTGCCGGTCGTCCGAATTCGTATTTATTAGCCGCCAACAGCGGTAGTCAGGTAAAAATATATGCTCCAGCTATTTGGTTGCCATCCCAAGGCATTTCACATTGGGATCCTAATGTAACTTTTCCAACCTTTTTTACACCGTTTTATCCTGGTAAATTACATACCATTAATGCAAGAGAAATTGCCATAATGCGGGATATGGGGTGGGAGGTCCCAGTCCCGCCGTATATCAGCGGCCCATATAGTATCTGCGCCACCGGTGTCTATGAATTAAACAATGCCAACGCCGATTCATGGACAGTTAGCCCAAGTAATGCTTTTAGTATTACATCCTCCAACAACTCTGCCGCAATAGTAACTGCTTTGACGCTTAATAACGGGCAAGCCGGAACACTCACTGCCATGGTTGGAGGAACAGCGGTACACAAAAGCATTTCATCTTGCAGTAGTCTTACCGTGGCTATCAGCGGCTACAATCCACATCCAGGCATGATAATAGGCTCCTGTACAGGCGATTATTATATTGATGATTTACCGGTCGGCGTTAGTCAGGGCACTTGGAGACTCACAGACAACAGCAAATTGAGCATAATACAAAACAATGGGGTCAACGGCTGCCGTGTAGAGCGTAAATCCTTTTATTCCTACGATACCGATGTTTTCGAAACGCCACCAATAGAAGTATATCCAAATGGTGGGACCGAACTTATATTCGAATTTGTATGGAATGGGAGCATCTATTCTGTTTCTACTTCTATCGCATTCGGAGTCACTCCACGTATTGGAGGTATTTTTAAGGTCGGTGATACCCCAAGTGGTATAAACTCTACCAATTATATATTAAACACTACTGATTCATACTTTTTTTCCTCCTTTACTAAAGAATTTCTGCCTTTCTCCCTTCCTTCCTTTCAGTACCGATGGGTAGTAACGCCGCAGCAAGGCATTCCCGCTTCTCCGTCACAATATTCCGGCAAGGAAACGAGTAGCCAACCCGCCTCTTTTGCAGTGCCGGGAACTTATGTGTTAAATCTATCCATACATGATGGCTGTGGTCTTAGTGAAAAATCATATCAACCATTTGTTGTTAAGGACAGCGATATCTATTTAATCCATCCCAACCCATTTATCAATGATTTATACTTCACAAGGCTGCCGGGCGCTTGTAAATCTCCCAATATCGGTACCGTAGTAATTCAGAATATTCAAACCGGCGCATTGATCTTTAAACAAGATTATGATTTTTGTTTATCGTTTTCCATTTCTTTTAACAAGATGCTTACCGGCTTGTATTTAGTGACATTGGTGGGTCAGAAAGGCACAATAATTCAACAGCAAACTATTTTAAAAAATTAGCAATAGCTACTCTCTACCTTATTTGGAGGCTGTCGCAAAGACAGCCTCTTTTTATTTGATATTTGAAAATCTGCAAAATATAGTTACATTTGTAGTTTAATTTGTCAACTATTTATTATGGCAGTTGTTGATTTTCACATGCATTCGCTATACAGCAGCGATGGCGAATTTACCCCGCAAGAATTGGTTGACATGGCTTTCCGTTCGGGTATTAAGGCGTTATCTCTAACCGACCATAATACTGTGCGCGGAACGAAGGAAATGATGGAAGCCGGGAAAGCAGCAGGAATTACAGTTATTTCGGGCATTGAACTCGACTGTTATTATGAAAAAACGGTTTTCCATGTTCTTGGTTATGGGATAGATCCTCAAAACAAAAAAATATTGGAAATTGAGAAAGATGTGTTCGAAAAAAGCAAGAAAGCCTCAAACGAATTTATTCGGCGTATAAAAAATGAAGGGATTGACGTGGATGCCGAAGAGCTATTTTCAAGAGCATCTGATGGAATCATTATCGGCGAGTTGATTGCAGAAGTTGCCTTCCACAAGCCGGGGGCGGAAAAGAACAAAATTATAGCTCCTTATCTTCCCGGAGGTAGTCGGAGCGATAATCCATACGTGAATTTTTACTGGGATTTTTGTGCTCCGGGAAAACCGGCTTATGTGGAAATAGATTATATATCATTAGATGATGTAATTGCAGTTATTGAAGAGGCCGGAGGAGTGCCGGTTCTTGCACATCCGGGGCAAATGCTCAGAGAAAGCGAGATAACGCTCTCGGCTGTGTGCAGTCGGGGCATTAAGGGGATAGAGGCGTACAGTAATTACCACAGTCCGGCAGAAAATGCCCATTATGTGGAGCAGGGAAAACAGTTAGGATTGTTCATTACCGGAGGAAGTGATTTTCACGGAAAAACCAAACCCTCCGTCAAAATGGGGCAATTCGGTTTTGATGGCGAGGGGTGGGAATTAACAACAGATTTGCTTCACATTTAAAATCAGCGTCTTACTTGTTTTTGGGTTTTTATTTTTTTCATTTTTTCATTTTTCATTTCTTTTTTTTATTATATTTGTAAGATTTTATTAAACCAGACCTTAAAAAAATGTAAATAACTTCAAATTTTATATCTATGAAAAAAACATTATCCTGTTTAAGATTACTGATGCTATTGATGACAGTAATTTGGGCAACCCCTTCTCTTGCGCAAATCAGCATAGGAGGCACGCCGCCAAGTTTTAAGACAACTGATCAAGGAGTGATTGTGCAATCAAGCCTTATTCATGCTGCGACCTTAGTGGCACCTGATAGAGCCACATTATTTCAAGAAGATTTTGAAATGCGGAAGAATCTGGAGTACAATTTACCTCCGCGTGTAGCTATTTGTCTCCCTGCAAACTACAATACAGAAAATGCGGGGGTGTGGAAAACCTTGGATACCGGTGAAACTATTTGGCAGTTTTCCATTAAAGCGCCGGGTGCTATCGCATTGTTATTATTTTATGATCAGTTTTATATTCCCGAAGGCGGTAAATTATATATCTACAATGTGAGCAAAACACATGTCTTAGGCGCTTATACCAGTGATAACAACCCGAAGTATGGTCCTGAATTTTCCACAGAAATGGTTGCCGGCGACGAGTTGATATTAGAATATGTAGCGCCGGCGGCAAATGCTGAGCAACCTGTTATATCTATTTCAGACGTAGGTTATATTTATAATGAGAAGTACATAAGCGTTACACGCGCAGTAACTGAAGGGCAGACCAGGATTCCCGGCAATCAAGGCTCTTCTGACTATTGTCAGGTAAATATCAATTGTTCTGAAGGAGCTAATTGGCAAGATCAGAAAAAATCGGTTGTGGCTACCATGCAGAAAATTGGGATTTACGGGTATCTTTGTTCCGGAGTAGTAGTTAACAATACAGCCCGCGACCTTACGCCTTATGTATTGATGGCCTTCCACTGTGGAAATACGGGTATTACGACTATGGCCAGCGCTGCCGATTTGAATCAGTGGCAGTTTTATTTCCACTGGGAGCGTACCGGCTGTGCAAACACTTCAAGCTTTGCCACCTACAGATCAATAACAGGAGCGCAAAATATGGTGTTTATTCCGCATAGCGGAGGCTCTGACGGATTGCTGTTGAGATTAAATTCTAATATTCCGGCTGCCTGGGACGTATATTATAGTGGTTGGGATAGTAGAAATACTCCGCTTACTACAGGTGTAGGTATTCACCATCCGATGGGAGATGTAAAAAAAATATCTACTATCACCAATACTGCAACCTCGGCAGGAAATATTAATATGGGACCAGAGTACGGCAGTTCCGCTGCCAATGCAAACTGGAGGGTCAGATGGAGTGCTACGGCAAATGGACATGGCGTTACCGAAGAAGGCTCCTCAGGTTCTCCTATATTTGACCAAAATGGCCGGGTAGTGGGGACATTATCGGGAGGGTCTTCTTTTTGTACTTTCACTTCCGGTACTGACTTCTATGGAAAGTTTTGGTATCACTTTAATCAATCGCCTAACGCAGACAGACGGATGAAGCCTTATTTAGACCCGATTAATAGCGGAGAGGAATATATAGATGGAACCTATATAGCAGGAAGCAATAAGACAGAAATATTTGTAACAGCCGAGAATAAACAAATGCAAGAAAATGATGCCGTTCCTGCTTTAACAACAGTTGTAACCGGTCAATTACAGGGTACGCACACCTATTCAAATGTGGTTTCTTCTACGGTTACTACTGCAGCTAACAGTATGTCGCCGGCAGGAACTTATGCCATCGTAGTGAACAGTACAAATTTACTACCGAATCAATATATCGTTACTAATGTAAATGGAATATTGACCATTACAGCTTATCCGACAATCATTACCCAACAGCCAACATCTACAGAGACCTTTTTATGCGAAGGCAGCACTCATACTTTTACAGTTGCAGGAACAGGACTTGAATTGAAGTATCAATGGCAAAAATACAGCGATGGTTTTTGGCAAAATATAGCAGGAGCGAATGCCTCAAGCTATACCATTGGGAACATAAAAATGAGCGATGCGGGCCTTTATCGCGTAAGATTGAGTAGCCGCTCATCAGAGGCTATTAGCGAGCAAGTTCAGCTCAAAGTCGGCATAAATACATCAAGTACATCAAATACTATAATTTTTGAGTGGAACGATGTGCCAACCATCAACTGCAATCCTGCTACGAATGGCGGTTATACTTTTAATAAATTCCAATGGTACAAGAATGGCGTAGCCATACCGGGCGCTACGAAGCCTTATATTCAAATAGCACCGGGCGCTACATACGACTGCGAGGTGGAAACTACCGATGGTAAAACTTTTCGTTTTTGCAATCCTATAACTTATTCATCTGAAACGGCGCTATTGCTCGTTTACCCGAACCCCGCGTCAATAGGTGAAAGTATGACTGTTCGATTAACCAATGCACTGGAAGGCTCAGTAGTAAATGTCTTTGACCTGAACGGCGGACTAATTAAAGCCAATATTCCTATGCATGGCTCCGAAGCAATAGTAAACATAAGCGGAATGAGAGCCGGAATGTATATCATACAGGCTGTCAGTCCTGATGGAAAAAAACACACGACTAATGTTGTACTAAAGTAACACAAAAAAATAATGATTATGAAACAAAAAATAATTACTTTGATACTTGCTTCCTGTATAAGTTTTTCATTATCAGGGCAACACCAACATGACCTTTCAATTAATGTGGGCGGCGGTTTATCTGCACTAAACTTCAACCCCTCGGCAGGTAAATCTACTTCAGGCTTTGGCGGCGAATTCGGCATAGGTTACCATTTTTTCCTCACTCCTAAATGGAGTATCGGAACAGGCGTGAACTTAGCCCTATATAATTCCAAAGCATCTTTGGGGAAATACAACAAGACCATAGATGCCTGGACCTTGAGGAATACGCATTTTAAATTTTCACAAGAACTGTTTAATTATAAGGATGACATTTCGGCTACGATGCTCACTATTCCCTTAATGCTTCAATTTCAATCCACGGGGAAAATCAAATTTTATGTTGCCGGCGGCGGAAAAATTGGTATCCCGCTAAGCGCTAAAAACAAAACCTCAATAGGACATTTGACAACCGACGGTTATTTCCCTGACCGCGAGGTGACTTATGATGATCTACCGCAATATGCCTTTGGCATCTACCAAGGAATAAATCAAAAAACTGATATGAACCTAAATATCGCGTTTATGCTCTCGGGAGAAGCCGGACTTAAGTGGCAGTTGGGTTCCATGAACCTCTACACAGGAGCTTATATTGACTATGGTTTGAATGATGTTAGAAAGGACAAGCCGGCGGCAAGCCTGTTAGGCTACAACGCTCGGGCAACGAGCTATCCTTCCGGTTTTATTTATAACGGTATGGCAAATGGACTGAGCAGTAAGGTAAGCACCTTCGCCGTAGGCGTGAAGATTCGTTTACAACTTAACAGTTCGCTCATCTTTAAGAAAAAAGAGGAGTAGGCTCAAATAACCTACTTCTCTTTCAATAAATCTCGGATTTCGGTAAGCAGTTCTTCTTCTTTTTATATTTTAAGATATTTTGCTTTTTGACCATTAATTAACTAGACCTTTGTAAAAACTGTAAATAATTTCAAATTTTATATCTATGAAAAAAACATTCTCCTGCTTAAGGTTACTGACATTATTGATAGCAGTAATTTGGGCAGTTCCTTCTTTTGCGCAAATCAGCATAGGAGGAACACCACCCAGTTTTATGTACGAAACAAGGCATAAAGCATTACAATCGGCAATAAGTTTGCCTATAGATTTTGATGTGGTTGCCATGCGTGCGGAGGATGCCCTACGCGATGCTGCCGGCGTGCCGCCGCGTGTGGGTACAATTATTCCGGTAAATAACCTTACTACCGAAAACTCAGGCGAATGGTCAACGCTTCCGGATGGACAGCATATCTGGAGGTTAAGTATTACGGCAAAAGATGCTATCGCCATCATGCTAACCTATGATAAATTTGAAATACCTGCCGGTGGGCAATTGTTTATTTACAACGATGATCGCTCTCGTGTGTTGGGCGCCTACACAGAAGCTAATAACCCGAAGCGGGTTGAATACGCTACAGAATTTGTGCCGGGCGACCGGATTATTTTGGAGTATGTGGCTCCGGCAGGTGATAATTTCAGTTCCCCCATTGTTCTCACAGGTGTAGTTTATGGGTATAACAACTTGTATGTTCACTCAAAAGAAGGAGACCCGTCAAGAAACTATGACTCTGGCGGTTCCAAACACTGTATGCTCAATGTGACCTGCTCTGAGGGAAATAACTGGACAGATGAAAAGCAAGGTGTGGTACGTATTATTACGCGCGCCGGTGGTTACATTTATATGTGTAGCGGTTCGATGATTAATAATACGGCGCGAGACCTTGACCCTCTTTTCCTAAGCGCTTGGCATTGCTACAATGGAAGAACTCCGGCTGAAATCAATCAAAGTGTCTATTATTTTAAATATGAACACCCTACTTGTGAAGGACGTTCAAATCCTACAGTGCCAACGATAACAGGAGCTACGGTATTAGCCGAAAATCAAATAGTCGGTGGTTCAGACGGTATTCTCTTGCGCTTGAATGAAGGTAACCAACAATTTTTCATGAATAATGGAATATACTTTAATGGTTGGGATAGACGAAATACAGCAGCCACAAGCGGAGTGGGTATTCACCATCCCTCTGGCGATGTAAAGAAAATTTCGACCTTCACGACTACTGTGGCATCGGCCCAAGTTAATGTTACCAACCATGGCTTATCTGCTTCGAATGCAATGTGGAGAGTTAGTTGGGCAGCTACTGCAAATGGGCGTAGTGTCACCCAAGGCGGCTCTTCGGGTTCTCCTCTGTTCAATCAAAATAAACGGATAGTGGGAACGCTTTGCGCTGGCAGTTCAGATTGCGATAACACTACAGGACAAGACTTCTACGGGAAATTATGGTACCATTGGGACCAACCGTATAGCGAGAATCAATGGTTGAAAACTTTTTTAGATCCGATTGACAGTAACGAGGAATATATAGACGGCACGTATATAGCGGGCAATAAGACATTAATAGTTGTAAGAGCAGAGAATAAACAAATGCAAGAAAACGATGCTGTTCCTGCTTTGACAATAACTTTCAGCGGCCAGCCGCAAGGCACGCACACTTTTGCGGATATAGTATCTGCTACAGTTACCACATCTGCCGGCAGTGCATCGCCGGCAGGAACATACGCTATCGTAGTGACCAGCGAAAATTTAATACCGGATGATTACTTTATTACTAATGTAAATGGAGTATTGACCATTACAGCTTATCCGACAATAATTACCCAACAACCAACATCTACAGAGACCTTTTTATGCGAAGGCAGTACTCATACTTTTACAGTTGCAGGAACAGGACTTGAGTTGAAGTATCAATGGCAAAAATTCACAAATGGTTTCTGGCTGAATATAGCCGGCGCTAATGAGCCAAGCTATACTATCGACAATATAACAATGAGTAGTGCCGGAGATTATCGCGCAAGACTGATTAGTCGCACCTCTGAGGCTATCAGTAATGTGGTTAAACTCAAAGTAGGCATAAATCCATCAAATATTCTGGTTTTTGAGTGGCATGATGTGCCAATCATTAACTGCAACTCTACTACAAATGGCGGCTACAACTTCAGCACATTCCAGTGGAAAAAGAATGGCGTGAACATACCCGGGGCTACGAAACCCTATATTCAAATAGAACCCGGAGCTATTTACGATTGTGAAATAACCACAACTGACCGGGCTGTTTTCAATTTCTGCAACCCCATAAGCCATACGTCAAGAACGACGGAGCAACTGGTTGTTTATCCCAATCCCGCACCGCAAGGCGAAAGTATAATCGTTCAACTACTCAATGCACAGCCGGGAACTATGGTCAATGTCTTCGACCTGAACGGCGGATTAATTAAAGGTAATATTCCTATGCATGGCTCCGAAGCAACAGTGAACGTAAGTGGAATAAGAGCCGGAATATATGTCATACAGGTTGTCTCTCCCGATGGAGTTAAACATGCAGCCAATATTGTGCTAAACTAATAAAAACAATGATTATGAAACAAAAAATAATTACCCTGATTCTTGTCTGTTGTACATCCTTGCCATTAGCAGGGCAATCTCGTCACGAGTTCTCTGTTAATGCAGGTGGCGGTTTATCAACACTAAGCCTTAAACTATCGGATGGTAAATCCACCTCCGGATTTGGCATAGAAGCCGGCTTGGGTTATCACTTTTTCCTGTCCCCAAAATGGAGTATCGGCACAGGCATAAACTTAGCTTTATATAATTCCGAAGCGTCTATAGGGAAACACAGCAAAACCATAGATGCCCGAACTATGAATAATACGTCTTTTAAGTTTTTTTATGAAGCAGTCAATTATAAGGACGAAATCTCGGCTATGATGCTTACCATCCCTTTGATGCTTCAATTTCAATCCAATGGGAAAATCAAACTTTATGTTGCCGGCGGCGGAAAAATCGGGCTCCCACTAAGCGCTAATTACAAAACCTCAATAAATCAATTAGAAACCAAATGTAATCTCGTTGAACTGGGTGTTCTAATAGAAGGTGACCTTCCAAAATATGGTTTTACTAAATATCAAGGAGTGAATCAAAAAGCTGATATGAAGTTAGACCTTGCCTTTATGCTTTCTGGAGAAGCCGGACTTAAGTGGCAGTTGGGTTCCATGAACCTCTACACAGGCGCTTATATTGACTATGGTTTGAATGATGTTAGAAAGGACAAGCCGACAAGCCTGTTAGACTACAACGGTAGCGCAACGAGCTATCCTTCCGGTTTTATCTATAACGGTATGGCAAATGGACTGAGCAGCAAGGTAAGCGCCTTCGCCATAGGCGTGAAGATTCGCTTACAACTTAACAGTTCGCTCATCTTTAAGAAAACTGAAAAGAAAAAAGAGGAGTAGGCTCAACAACCTACTTCTCTTTCAATAAATCCCTGATTTCGGTAAGCAGTTCTTCTTCTTTTGTGGGCTTAGGCGGAGCAGCCGGCGCTTCAGCTTTCTTATGGCTAAGCCGGTTGATGGTTCTAATAAGCAAAAATATGGCGAAAGCCACAATCGTGAAATCAAAGATGGTTTGAATAAAACTGCCCAACTTTAGCGTAACTCCCGGAATCACTTGTCCGGCAGCATCTACACCGGCCGATTTCAGCGTAACTACAAGGTCGGTGAAGTTAATTCCGCCGATGAGAAAACCCAGCGGCGGCATAATAACATCGGAAACAAGCGAGGACACAATCTTTCCAAAAGCCCCGCCAATAATGATACCAACAGCAAGGTCTATGACATTACCCCGCATGGCAAAATTTTTAAATTCGTTAATGAAACCCATAAACGTAAATTATTAAAAAATATTTTTATCCAAAACAGATTTGAACTGTAAATCCGCCAAGACTACGGCTACAGCGGCTTCTACAATCACCGGCGTCCGCAGGGCAAAGCAGGCATCGTGGCGACCGCTTGCTTGAAGTTCTGTTTCTTTTCCTGCTACAAGGTCGAAAGTCTGCTGTGTCTTTCTAATACTTGATGGGGGGCGTATAGCCACAGTCATAAATAAATCGTTGCCGTTGGTAATGCCGCCGGTAATGCCGCCCGCATTATTCTCCTTGGTTTTCCCGGTGGGCGAAATAATCGCATCGTTATATTCGGAGCCTCTCATATCCGCTGCACCGAAGCCAGCGCCAAAGTCCACGCCCTTTACTCCGGGAATGGCGAAGAGCAGGTGGCTTATCAATGATTCTACGCTGTCGAAGAAAGGCTCGCCCCAACCGCAGGGAATACCTTGAGCAAAACATTCAATCACTCCGCCGATACTGTCGCCATCTTTCACCGCTTCTTCCACTGCTTCCTGTATATCGTAGGAGCCGCCTGCTTTTACCAAGTTGGCATATACATTTACCGGAGCAATCAGTTTTTTGGCAATTACTCCGGCAGCTACCAAAGCTACTGTCAGACGTCCCGACAGATAACCGCCGCCGCGAATATCGTTATAGCCGCGCCATTTTTTGCAGGCGGCAAAATCGGCATGACCGGGACGGGGAACATTGCGGAAACGCTCGTAATCAGCAGCGTTCACATCTTCGTTGGCAAAGATGATGGTCAGCGGCGCACCGGTAGTGCAACCATTGTACCAACCGCTGATAATTTGCGGCACATCCGGCTCCTGGCGCTCGGTGGTTCCCAGTGCGCCGCTGCGCCGCCGGCTCAAGTCATCTTCAAAATCATCAATTGACAAGGGTAATCCCGCCGGACAGCCATCAATCGTCACGCCCACGTAAGGACCGTGCGATTCGCCGAATATCTGTATGCGGAATATACGTCCAAAACTGTTCATAGTAATATTTTTTAAACATTATCTTCTATTGTTACGCCAACACTTAACTTCTTCAGGTCGGCAAAAAAATCGGGATACGATTTGCTTACACATTCAGCGCCTTCTATGGTTAAAGGCTTATTTGCGCTGCAAGCCGCTACCGCCAGCGCCATGGCAATCCGGTGGTCGTTGTGCGCGTGTACCGGATCCTCCCCAACAGTCAGCGTATCGCCATATATTTTCATGGTATCATCGGTAAGGTCAATACGCACGCCGATACGGGCAAATTCCTGCTGCAAGACTTTCGCCCTGTTGCTTTCCTTAATTTTCAAACGACTAATACCATAAATAGTAGATGTTCCCTTACACGCGGCAGCCAATGCTACCAAGGGCGGCACCAAGTCGGGACTTTCTCCGGCATCGAAATTGAATGCCCGCAGCGAATTTGTCGGCTTACTAAGCGAAACCTCCTGTTCGCTAAGACTGACAGGCGCACCGGCAAAGGTCAGCGCTTTCAAAACAGCGCTATCCGGCTGCTTGGTATTACTGAGCAAATTCCGAACGGTAATTTCACCGCTTAGAGCAGCAGCAACAAGAAGAAAGGCTGCCCCACTCCAGTCGCCTTCCACCGTATAATCTTTGGCGGCATATCTTTGGCGTCCTCTTATTTTATACAGTTCTTCGCTTTGTTGCTGTATGACCACGCCAAATTGCCGCAACAACTGAATGGTCATATTGACATAGCCCTTACTGACCAAATTTTTTACGCGGATTTCCGAATCAACGGAAACAAGCGGCAGCGCCATCAAGAGACCGGTAAGCGCTTGCGAAGTCTCATGCCCGTTAATAACTGCACTGCCACCGGTAAGCGGGCCTTTTATCTGCCATATTGCACTATCGGCATTGGGTACTAATTTGCAAGATGCACCCAATTGAGACAGTGCATCGTCAATCATGTGCATGGGACGGTGCAGCAAAGAACCTTTTCCGGCAATGGTTATCGGGGTGTCTAATAAAGCGGCTATGGGCGCAAACATGCGCATGCACAATCCCGATTCACCGGCAGAGAGAGCGGTTTCTACTGCCGAAAAATTACCGATAATCGTTATGTTATCGCCATTGATAGCTACTGCAGCGCCCAAAGCCTTGGCTATAGCTATGGCTGTTACGGCATCATCGCATAGCGATGCGCCGCTGATAGTTGAAGTGCCCCTGGCTAAAATGGCTGCTGCAATGGCGCGCTGTGTCATGCTTTTCGAGGGCGGAGCTTTCAACACGCCTTTCAAGACAGAAGGATGAATCGTTACACGCATTTGTTTAATTAGCAAGGAGTTTTTAATTAATGTGCAAAGATAGCAATAAATTCTCAATACCCCCCAAAGGGGGTTTTTTATGATTTTTGGATAAAAATCCTCTTTGGGAGGTATTATTGTTCAATTATTATTTTTAACTTTGTCTTCACATTTATAACCTTAAAATTATTAACCTTAAAATTATATAAAAATGAAGAAATTTTTTATTACTATTGTTGCAGCAACTTTTGCTTTTGCTGCTTTTGCGGAAACTCCCGAACAAATACAGAAAGGGAGTATTTTAATTGAAACTGTTGTCATCGGCGAAACTATAGGTGCTGATAACACTAGCATGGGGTTAAGATTTACCAATGGCGTGGCTTTTGGCTTCAGTGGGACAGGTGGATATTTCATCATGGACAAGCTTGCGGGTCTAGGAAAGATTGGTCTTTCTGCTCAGTCTGGCTGGACGCAGTTTAATTTTAGCCTTGGTGGACGTTACTATCCTTTGACGCTTTGGAAAGGCAGCCTATTTGGCGATTTTTTATTTAACCTTGCCACGGGCGGTGGCAATGGGAGAAGTGAAACAGTTGTTGGCATTACAATTAATGCCGGCTATGCCTTTTTCTTGAACAGGCATGTATCTGTTGAGCCGTTAATGTATCTTGATATACCCTTTAAAAAAGGACATAAAGTAAATCTTGGCATTGGCGCAGCTATTAGCATTTATTTGTAAATCAATCTTAGAGTATTAATATTGAGCCGAGACCAACAATCTCGGCTTTTTCATTTTTTTTATGTAAGTTTGTAAAAAATCTAAGATGAAAAGACAAGTTGTAGTTGGCATCACAGGCGCAAGTGGAGCCGTTTATGCCCAACATTTATTGGCGAAATTAGCAGCCCAAACTGCAACGGAAGTCGCCGTAGTGTTTACTGATAATGGCAAGCAGGTGTTTCGCTATGAACTTGGCGAAGAAGCTTTGCGGGAAATCACTTTTCAGCAATATGATAATAACAATTTTTTTGCACCCTTTGCCTCCGGTTCTTCTTCTTTTGATACACTAATGATTATCCCATGCAGTATGGGAACATTGGCAAAGGTGACAACAGGATTGGCTTCCGACCTAATCAGCCGCACCGCCGATGTAATGTTGAAAGAAGGCCGCAGGCTGATTGTAGTTCCGCGTGAAACCCCCTACAACCTTATCCATTTACGAAATATGGTGCAACTACAGGAAGCCGGAGGAGTCATTTGTCCTGCCTGTCCCTCGTTTTACAGTAAGCCAACAAGGTTGGAAGAAGTAATAGACACTGTAGTTGACCGTGTGCTGCAATTAGCCGGATTCAAAACCGAGGCTTATCAGTGGGGCAAATAATGAGCTAATGTGATAATTAAAGTTGCGTATGTTGCAACTCCATTATCACATTAACATATTGGCTAATTATCACATTAAAGATGGCGTACCCAAATATTTTCCTGTTGGATTAAATGCCCGTTCATTACTAATCGTACTAAATACAAGCCGTTAGGTATGGTATGTGTAGAAATAGAGAAGGTTGTGCAAAAATCATGTGATTGCTGAAAAACCACTGCCCCGGACCTAATATCGTGGAATACTACAGTGCCGCGACCGGATCTGCATTGCGCCGGATTAACGAGACTTGTAAATAATAATTCATTAGACACAGGATTAGGAGCAATTGAATATAGATTACTTTCTGCAACGACAAAGGGTTGGTGCAGCTTTTCGCCAAAACCACAACCATCTGCTATTGAAAGGCTTAAAGTGTAATTACCAACTTCTGAAAAAGAGATGGGAAATTGTCTCGTGCTTTTACCAAAATGCTCTGACGGAAAGATCGGCATTCCTTGCGGATTGACCACCCATCGGTATTCGTAGCCGGAAGCGGCATTGCGACTATTATCCTGTCCTTCGATATTGCCAACAAAATAATAAGAGGTCATTTGATTTAAGGTATAACCCGCTTCGGAACCTCGTATGCCTTGGTTTGTCTCCAATTCAAAAATCCCATCAATGCGCGGCTCAACCCCAAATGTGATAGTTTTGGAAACCGAGTAGAAATACCCGTTCCATTCAAAGTTAAATACAAGCTCGGTTTTACCATGAGGATATACTTCTCTGGGATAGAAGGCTCCAATATTGTTGGATTTAAAAGATACACGCTCTACACGACAACCATTTATGCCGTTCTCTTCTATTATTTGCAATTTACTATTGTCTGTAATTACCCAATGAGCATTACTGATGTCGGAAGGCAAGTCGTTAATATAGTAGTTGCCTATACATGTGTGTAGTAAAGAAGGACCCTCAATAATAAAACCAGATTCCTTCTCAAGATTTTGAGCCATATTAATAAAGGTCTCACTCGCTGTGCTTATTTGTCCGGAGATAGTATAACTAAATAGGACTAAGACTGTTGTCGCAGAAATAATTTTTTTCATAGCTTTTATAGTTTAATTTTCTGCAAAGGTATGAGATATAATACTTTATGATGTGGTAGATTATTTATAAAAAACAGTCTATTTTGACCTTGATTTGGTAAAAAGGGATAAAAATATAGTCCATTTTACACCAATTCCCGTTATGAAAAATTAAGCGATTGGCTAAATTGTTGTATTTATGGCAAATAAAACAATTTCTCTATAATACTGTCCGATAAAAAAAACTGCCGGGCAGGAATGTAATAAATATCATTTTCTTTGATTATTATTCCCTGCCTTAAATTTTCTTGTACTTGCCTTATAAAATAATCGGCAATATTTTCGCCAAAACGATGTCGAATATAAGCTAAGCTCACGCCTTTGACTGTGCGCAGCCCTGTGAGCAGGTATTCATTATACTGCATGACGGGAGTAAGCCTTTCGTGCTCAAATAATAACCGCCCTTCCTGCAAGGCTGAGAGGTACTTCCTGTTGTTCGCCACATTCCATTGGCGGCTGTGTCCGTTATATGAATGGGCCGAGGGACCTATACCTATATAGGACTCTTGTTGCCAATAAAGGCTGTTGTGGACAGCGTGTTTTCCCGCTCGGGCAAAGTTGGATACCTCATAATGTTCATAGCCCGCTTGAGTAAGCAACTGCTGCAACAAGAAGAATTGCTGTTCACTTTCTTCCTCAGCAATGGGTCGTAGAAGTCCTTTTTGCTGTAGTTTACCTAAAGCAGTCTTAGGCTCAATGGCGAGGTGATAGGCTGAAATATGAGGAATATCTAAGGCTAAAGCCTTATCAATAGTTGCCTCCCACTCATCTATACTTAATTGAGGTAATCCATACATCAGGTCAATGGTAATATTCTCAAAACCTGCCTGTTTTGCAAGGTATATGCTTTCAATAGCTTGCGTGGCAGTATGCCGGCGTTTCAGCCAACGCAAGTGCTCGTCATTGAAAGATTGTATGCCTATACTCAGCCGAGTAGCGCCAACACCATGTAATTCACTGAGATATTGGCAATTGAGGTCGTCGGGGTTGGCTTCTACGGTTAGCTCTTCAAAATTAGTGATTTGGAATGCTTCTTTTACCTGATTGATAATTATGCTCAATTCACGGGGCGAATATACTGTTGGTGTACCGCCGCCGAAATACAGCGTAGCAGGTGCTATGGGCTTATTCAGATAGTCGGTTCGAAGCATGATTTCCTGCAAAAGAGCCTGCAACATAGCTTCTTTATTCGTCAGAGAAGCGCTGGAATAGAAATCACAGTAGGCACAAAGTTGCTTGCAAAAAGGAATATGAATGTAGATGCCTTTCAATGCTTATGCCTCAACAGGTTTAATTTTGTTATGAAACATCCAACCCTATCTTACACTTGTGGTCAGCCTCCACTTCCATGGTTTTGTACATGAGTTGGCGGCGCATGGCTTCATCGAAGTCAACGGCATAACCGTCAAATTCGGGACCGTCAACGCAGGCGAATTTGGTTTTGCCGCCAACGCTTACGCGACAAGCGCCGCACATGCCTGTGCCATCAACCATCAAGGTGTTTAAACTTACGGTAAGCGGAATGCCTGAATCTTTGGCGGCAAGCGCCACGAACTTCATCATCACCATGGGACCGATGGCAATGATGTGGGTATATTTCTTGCCTTCAGCCAACAACTGCTTCAGTTTATCGGTGACCAATCCTTTGGTGCCAGCCGTTCCGTCGTCGGTGGTTATGAATACTTCGTTGGAAACTTTTCTCATTTCTTCTTCCAAAATTACCATGCTGGCAGACTTGGCGCCGATAATCACATCAGCCTTAGCGCCCTGTTCGTGCAGCCATTTCACCTGCGGATAAACAGGCGCTGCGCCTACTCCGCCTGCAATAAACAGGTAGCGTTGTTGCGACAACTCTTCTTTCGACAAGTGTATAAACTCAGACGGATGACCAAGCGGTCCCATCACATCGAGCAGAGTTTCACCTTCTTCTTTGATACAAATTTGACGGCTCGAAACACCCACTATTTGGGTAACAATTGTGATAGTTCCTTTGGCGGCATCATAATCGCAAATAGTAAGCGGAATGCGCTCTCCCTGCTCGTGCGTGCGCACAATGAGAAACTGCCCCGGCTGCGACGAGCGTGCCACTCGCGGAGCGTCAATATCCATCAAAAAAATTCCTTCTGCCAAGCGGCGTTTGTTTACAATAGCATACATTATCAATATCGGTTTTAAGGTTTTATAAAAATTTTTAACGAAACATTTTTTTTATGGCTTCTACTGAAGGTTTCAGCGCAGCATCTAATTCTATGGCTTTGTTCATATCGGCTTCTGCCAACTTCCAATCGCCAAGCATGTAGTAGGTCATACCCCGTTCTTTATAATAATGGGCAGCGTTGGGCAAGATTTGAATAGCCAAAGAAAAATCAGCCGCAGCCTCTTTGGGATTATGCAGCGACAACTTGGACACCCCTCTATGATAATAGGCATCGGACAAGTAGTAGTCAATAGTTATCGCCTTTGAAAAATCATCAACCGCTTCTGCATATTGCTGCAATCGGTGTTGCGCTATTCCGCGCTGCATGTAAGCCCTGGCGTAGGTCGAATCTAAAGACGCCACCATCGAATAATCGGCAACTGCCTCCGTAAATTCGTGACGCTCCATGTATAAAGCCGCACGGCGGTAATAAGCCTCTGTATGATTTGGCGAGAGGGCAATCGCCCGCGTGTAATCGCTGATGGCGCGAGGGTTGTCGCCCAATTTCGCATAAGCCTCGCCCCTGCCCAGATAGGCTTTCCAAAGGCGGCTATCTCTTTCAATAGCCTTATTATAAGATGCAATAGCCTCTTGGTAACGATTTTGGAACAAGCGCAAATCGCCTGTTCTTGCATCTTCTTCTGCCGACTGGCTTTGGGCTATAGTCGGACAAGCAAAAAACACAAACAACTGAATAATAATCACATACAAAACACGCATAGGGTATCTTCATTTTAAATCGCTGCAAATATAGTAAAAAAATTGAAAAAATATTGCAAATTCAGGAAAAAGCCTTACCTTTGCACACCTTTTCTCGAGAAGATAAGGAAGTTGAATAGCAAATATTAACTTAAATAAACATATATGTCAGTAAAAATTCGTTTAGCCCGCCACGGGAAAAAAGATTACGCCTATTTCCACATTGTTGTAGCCGATAGCCGCGCTCCGCGCGATGGTCGTTTCATTGAACGCATCGGTACTTACAACCCAAACACTAATCCTGCCACCATTGAATTGGATGGCGAAAAAGCCCTGGCTTGGATGCTGAAAGGCGCTCAACCAACGGACACCTGCCGTCGTATTTTATCGTACAAAGGCGTGTTGTTGAAAAAACACTTGCAGGAAGGCGTGAAGAAAGGCGCCTTGACCGAAGAAGTTGCCAATGAGAAATGGGCTGCCTGGGTGCAGGAAAAAGAAAGCAAAGTGCAATCGAAACGCAGTGAATTAGCACA
>Ga0209737_10000784_pt1 | contig 24445 bp, 25 predicted proteins | sample TergutCu122P3_FD_187284 | JGI IMG/M metagenome (GOLD analysis project Ga0209737, IMG submission 187284) | Cubitermes ugandensis P3 segment gut microbial communities from Kakamega Forest, Kenya - Cu122 P3 (SPAdes) (version 2) | ecosystem: Host-associated > Arthropoda: Insects > Digestive system... | reverse complement strand
GTTTAAATTCGTGGGTTTTATCTTCTTCAATGTCTGTCAAACGAAAAACTTCAAAGTCGGAAACTAAAATCAGTTTAGGTAATTCGTGTTGTTTCAGTCCATAGGTATATTCCTTTGCCTGTTCAAAAGCTTTGTCAAGATTTTTACCCTTACTTTTCATTTCCACAAGGATAGTACCTTTCCAAAGCAAATCAATGTAACCGTCTGTTTCGGAAAGTCTTTTTACGCGGTGTTCAAACGTTCCTATCTTTTTTCTTGAAATTCCAAATACATCAAAAAAAGCATCTAAGAAAGGTTTTGCATCGGCTTCTTCTTTTGAAGTGTCCGCCCACTCCCTTGAGAATATTAATGCTCGTTCTTTTATTTCATTCCAACTTAATGCCATTTTGTTTTAACCTAATTATTTACTCTGTTTTGTCTTTCGATTTCATACACATTCAATGTGAACAACGGCGCGAAAGTACAAAATTATATTGTTTTTTCAGTAGCTAAACTTACTCCCCCCCACGAACTCCCTCAATATGGAAGTTCCCGGAATCATATCCTGATTGATAGGCTTGAAAAACCATAAAAAATTCATCAGCCGGCTTGCTTCGGCAAATTCGGGCTCATATTCGGGTACTGCCATCAAAATCGGCATCGCGTATGGACGTAATACCGATAGCTCGTAAATTAGTGAAGTATTGAACATTACATCAGCGTTTTCCTGATAGGGAAAGATATTCTTCTCTTCGCCATCCCGCACGCTTTGCCAACGCCGCAACGTGTCTAATGCCGAATACCCCCTATAATTAAAATCACGTATAATTCTTCGTATCAAGCGGGTATCTGTTGTGGGAATCGGATTCTGACTGTCCACAGAAAGCGAAGTGAGCGCAGAAACAAAAATTTTGTACTTCGTATCCTCTGCAATGGAAGCCGTTAGTTTTGGATTCAGACAATGAATTCCTTCAATTACCAAAATTGAATTATCCCGCATTTTTATGGTTTTTCCTTTCCACTCTTTTTTTCCCAATTGAAAATTGAAAGTGGGAAGCTCAACCTCTTTTCCGGAAAGCAATTCATCTAAAACTTTGTTAAACAATTTTAAATCAATGGCTTCAAGTGCTTCAAAATCGAAATTTCCGTTTTTATCACGCGGGGTATCTTCTCGCTCTACAAAAAAATCATCTACCGAAATTTGCACAGGGTCGTAGCCAAGCACGCTCAACTGCACGGAAAGTCGCTTGCAAGAAGTTGTTTTTCCTGAGCTGGAGGGACCGCTAATAAGTATCATTTTAGCGTTTTTTCGGTCAATTTCATCCGCAATATTTGCCCACACTTTCTCCTGAAGCGCCTCCGTGGTAAGAATAAGGTCTACGATTTGACCGGAGTCAATTTTTTCATTCAGATTATAAATATAGGAAACACCCAATCGGTTGCCCCACTCTTTAAATTGCTGATATACGTGAAACAATTTGGGCATTTTTCGCGATTGCGGCAAAGTTTCAGGACGTTTACTATTAGGAATTTTTAACAACAATCCGTTTTCATACAGTTCTAATCCGTAAAGATTAACATAACCCGTTGAGTGAAGCAGATTTCCATAATAATAATTGATTACATCATCCAACTTGTGAATGGTAAGGTACATTCTGTTTTTTTCGCGGAAGATAGATTTTTCTTTCTCAATACCTTGCTTTTTAAACAGTTCAGCGGCTTCATTCCACGCTACTTCCTCGCGAACAAAAGGAAAATCGGCAGCAATAATCTCATCCATTTTGTTTTTTATGGACAACAAAACCCTATCATCCAGCGGTTGATTCAAGTTTTCAATCTCGCAATATTTACCTCCGGAAATAGAGTGAAGTATATTCAGTTTTGCCTGCGGAAATAGCGTTATAACCGACTTAAACAGAATGAAATAGAGCGAGCGTGTATAAACGCCGTTACCAAACGTTGAGGTAATGTCAAAATACTCTACCCTGCAAGGTTGGTGTATTTGATAATGCAGTGAGCGCACCTGATTGTTGACCAACGCCCCCAAAACTCTGTAAGAAAGCACTATTTTTTCTTTTTCAAGAATTTCCAATAACGAAGTACCAAATTCAACTTCGATGGTTTTGTTTACATTTTTGATTTCTATTAACATATTTTTTGATTTCAAAATTCGTTCACAAAGAAAATGTTTTTTTTCTTCAAAAGGTAAAAAAACTATTTTTGCCGCACATTTTGCTAAAAAATTGTTATGAATTGTCTCATTCGGACTAAAAAATATAGAATCTTTTAAACTAAAAAAATTATGAGCGGTGGATTATACTCGATGTCGGCAAACGATTTCGACAAAACTTTAGACCTTACAAAAGTGAAACCCTACGGGGATACGATGAACGATGGTAAAATGCAACTGAGTTTTACGTTGCCGGTGCCTGCCAACGAAGAAGCCATTGAAGCAGCCAAACAACTGTTGAAAAAGCTGGGTTTTGATAACCCGCAAGTTGTTTTCTATAAAGAACTTACAGATGGATTTACGTTCTTTAACTGCTATGGCAACTGTACGCAAAGTGTGGATTTTACATCCATTCAAGTGCCGAAAGTGGAGTCGAATAAGATGGATATGCAGGAAACGGACGCTTTTATCCGTCAGCATATTGGGAGGAAGATTGTGGTAATTGGCGCAAGTACGGGCACAGACGCGCACACCGTTGGAATAGACGCCATAATGAATATGAAAGGGTATGCCGGACACTACGGATTGGAACGCTACGAGATGATAGAAGCCTACAATCTAGGCAGCCAAGTTCCTAATGATGAGTTTATTGCCAAAGCCATTGAACTGAAAGCCGATGTGTTACTGGTTTCCCAAACCGTTACGCAAAAAGATGTGCATATCGGGAATTTGGTGGAATTGATAGAGATGTTGGAGGCTGAGGGGTTGCGCGACAAACTGCTGGTAATTTGCGGCGGACCGAGAATCACGCACGAACTGGCGCGGGAATTAGGCTACGACGCGGGCTTCGGTATGAACGCCTACGCCGACGATGTTGCCTCTTTCATCGCCACACAACTATCCAAAAATAATCATCTAATCGCCTAATCATCTCATCATTTATTGCGTATTACTGCGAAGTCGCAAATTACCAAGCGAACGCCTACTGAAAAGTTGGGACAGAGGGAGGTGTTAAAACCGGGTAAATTTACTTCGTTATTTCCAAAACTTGCTACTGAAATTTGAGCAAACGGGTCTAACGATACCAATTTGCTGAACGCGATTTTTAGTCCAACAGTAGCGGAAAAGCCGTATCCGGGTCCTGCCCAAACTCTGTAATCGGGCATATCCGGAATACCCGGAGTATAATTCGGATTCTTTGCTATTGCTAATAAGTCGAAATCCTTCTCTTCTATAAACAGTCGAAATTTTCTTATATTCGTGTATGTAAACATCGCCCCAACAGAAATAAAGGGTTTTGCAATGGGGTGTTTCTGAAAAATATAACCTAACGATAAGTCAATGTAATGCCTGTCCTCTAAGGCAACTAAATGCTGATTGCGACTTAATCTTGGTTGATCTTTGTTTCCTTCAGGTACATCCGGAAACTCAAAACAAAAAACATTATCTGCGGTAAGTATTCTTAATGAATAACTTAAATCGAAGTACCAGTTCCGGCGAAAACGATATTTTAAGCCCAGGGGTTGAATGTCCACGGCAATATTGTATGCAGGAATCATAATCTTATCATAAAAGATATAATTTTCCTGATACGGATAGGCATTCTTCAAAATTTCCCATATTTGTTGATTATAAAACTCGTTGTTAAATACAAGATTAAGATTGATATCTTTATCAGGTGCTCCGGTGTAGTAATCAGCGGTTTTTTTGGAAGCAAAATAGACGCCCGTACCTATGTAAAACTCAAAACCCTTTTGTTGCCAAACTAAATCTGTTCTCGGTTCATCATCATATTGAGCATTAGCAATGAGAATAGAGCCGAAATAAAAAACGGAAAGAAATAAAAGAAAAAATGTGATTCTCTTCATAATTACTGGTGTATAAATTTTTTATGGAATTTGAGCGAGTGTTAATTTTATGAAATTATCGGTTTCAGGAATGGCGTAGTAACGATTCTCTATTTCTAAAAAATATTTTTCATTCCAAAAAACGACATTAATATTTTCAATTTTCATTCCCTTAATTTTAACCATATTTTGATTTCGACAGTAGGTAATTTTGTTTTTTATGGGGGTACTCCATTGTTGTATTTCAAAGACTTGAAAAAGATTATCCGGTAGTTTTGTGTCCTGTTTTTCAAGGGGATGCAGTTTTACCTTTACCGATCTTGTTTGTAACAGTTGATTTACAAAAACCTCGTCGGTTTCATCATTATCCAACGAAAACTCGGTATCGTAAATCGATACTTCATCTTCGGTTACTTTATGATCAATATTATCATCAAACACGGAGTCGTCAATACTATCAAGAACGACATGTTTTTTCAATTTAGGTGCAGTTTCAACAAAAACAGTATCGGTTTTAATTTGTGTAACAACCTCTTTATTAGCAATATGGGATATAACCTGTTTAAGTTTCACACTGTTAAAATAAAAAACACTCACACAAATCATTATGCCCACTAATAAACCTATAAAAAAAGTTATTGTTCTATTCATAAAGCAGGGTTATTCCAAAATCAGTAATTCCTTTTAAATTATCGTCTCGCATAGCTTGTTGTACCGTAAAAACGTAGTCTCCTTTTTGTTGAAAGCGCACTTTGGGTTTAAAGAGAAAGCGGTTATCCTTAATTCTTCCGGATCCTTTACCTGTCCATCTTCCATAAGCATCACTCAACAAACAGTTCAAAGTATCGGTATATACCGTGCTATCAGGAAACTGTGTCGTAAAAAACAGATACAAATTTTGATAGGGGTAAACCGTAGTATTTCTTACATCGATATAAAATTTATAGTATTGCAAAGAATCTGTGATGGTAAATTGATATACGAAAGCAGAATCCTTATTCCAAGTTTCGTTTTGTAATGTGTTGGTTTTATGATAGAATGTGGTTTTATTGCAGGCAGAAAAGGAGAAGAGGAGAAAGGAGAAAGGAAAAAGGAGAAAAAACATATACCTTAAACCCTTATTTTCAAAAAGCCCCCTTAGTAGCAACATTATCTATGTGTAATTAATAACCCGCAAAATAACAAAAAATAATTCAATCACGGTTTTTTGATATTTTTGTCGTCCAAAAAGATAACATTGATGCTAAAACATTATCCGAAAATAGAAATTATGTCGCCTGCGGGTTCTTACGAAGCCTTGATGGCAGCCATACAGGCGGGAGCGGGCTCTGTTTATTTTGGAGTGGGAGAGATGAATATGCGCGCCCGCTCATCTGCAAATTTTTCGCTGAAAGACCTTGAAAAGATAGCCAATATTTGCAAAGAGCATAACGTTTTGTCGTATTTAACCGTAAATACCGTAATTTATAACCGCGAAATCGAAGAGATGCAAAAATTGTTGGATACTGCAAAACAATGTGGCATTTCCGCAATTATTGCCTCCGATATGGCAGTGATGAATTATTGTAAACAGATTGGGCTTGAGATTCATATCTCAACCCAATGTAATATTACCAATATTGAAGCAGTTAAATTTTACGCACAATTTGCGGATGTAATTGTAATGGCGCGTGAAACCGAACTGAAAGATGTTGCCCAAATTGTGAAACAGATTCATCAGGAGAATATTTGCGGACCAAAAGGGGAATTAATTAAAATTGAGATGTTTATACACGGTGCTTTATGTATGGCGGTATCCGGAAAATGCTATATCAGTTTAGACAATTTTAATTATTCGGCAAATCGCGGGGCTTGTTTGCAACCCTGCCGCCGCGGTTATCTTGTGAAAGATGTTGATTCTGAAATCGAATTAGCCATTGAAAACCAATATATTATGTCCCCGAAAGACTTGTGTACTATCGGTTTTCTTGATAAAATATTGGAAGCAGGGGTTACGGTACTAAAAATTGAGGGACGGGGGCGCTCGCCCGAATATGTGAAAATGGCTACCCAATGTTATCACGAAGCCATTGATGCTATTCAAAATCAAACCTATTCAAAAGAGAAGATTGAAAACTGGATGTCCAGACTGCGCAGTGTTTACAACCGTGATTTTTGGGACGGGTATTATTTAGGACAAAAAACGGGAGAATGGACCACGGACTACGGCTCACAGGCAACACGAACCAAACAATATGTGGGAAAAGTTACCAACTATTTCTCGAATCTAAAAGTGGCAGAAGTTCTTATTGAAACAAACGAAATATCTGTGGGCGATGAAATTATGGTGTTTGGTACTACTACCGGAGTGGTTGATTTGAAAGTGGAGGAGATAAGAGTAGAGTTAAAAACTGTTAATCAAGCGATAAAAGGAGAATATTGTTCCATCCCCACTCCAGAGTTAGTGCGGCGAAATGACAAAGTGTATAAATGGACAAACCATTAAATATTAAATATTAAATTTTAAATTTTAAATCATTCAGGTTAAAATTCTCGCCTTTTACGGTAAGTTTTGCTTGCTTGTAAAAAGGCTCTCTAAGGGATAAATTTTTTGTAACGAAATCCAGCAGTTCCTCTTCGGTTTTATTTTTAGTGAGCGGGCGGGTAACTTTAGCGTGTAACAATCTTTGTGTTAATGATTTTGGGGACATTTCAACATAAATCGAAAACGATGAATCATTAATTATTTTCATAGCATCAAAAAAGCAGGGTGTTCCGCCTCCGGTAGCAATAACAACATTTTCACATTTTAAGGCTTCAACTAAAATATTGTATTCCAACTTTCTAAAACTCTCTTCGCCATATTTTTCAAAGCAGTCATATACAGAAATATGATATTTTTCCTCCAGCATATTATCAGTATCCAACACAGTGAAATTCAGAAGTGAGGCAATTTTTTTTGCTATGGTAGATTTGCCTGCACCGGAGTAGCCAATAAGAACTATGCGGTTATTCAAGATTTAAGATTTAAGATTTAAAGATATAAAGATTTAATAATTCAATAGTTCAATAGTTAAAAATTCTTACGGTCTTACGGTCTTACGCTCTTACGGTCTTCAAAGGCACCCTGAGTAGCAAATATTCCGAACACTGCGCTGCCGCTGCCGCTTAGAGAGGCATATATCGCCCCCCTTTCATAAAAATCATTTTTTATTTCCATTAATGATGGGTATTGTTTGAAAATAACTTCCTCAAAATCATTTACTAAGAGGTTTTTCCATTCTTCAATAGGGAAACTGATAATTTGTTTTAAATCACTTTTTGGCTTCTTGGGGGTAATGGCGTTGTAAGCATCTTTTGTAGATATTGATATATTTGGAACAATAATCTCAATGTTGTATTTTGATAAATCAAGGTTAATCGGTTCTAATATATCCCCTTTTCCGGTGGCGTACATTGGGGTATTGTAAAGAAAAAATGCCGTGTCGCTACCCAACTGTGCAGCAAAACGTTGCAACTGTTTCAAAGAAAGATTTAGAGAAAACAATTCGTTCAAGATTAGTAAGGTGTATGCTGCATCGGCAGAACCACCCCCCAAACCGGCACTTGATGGGATTTGTTTAGTAAGTGAAATAAGTACAGGCGGAATACTGTACGCTTTTTCCAACAACCGATAGGCTTTCACACACAAATTTTGTTCCACCTCGCAAGTAAAATCAGCATTAATTAAGGAAAAAGAGAAAGAGGAAGCCGGAGTAATCTCAATTGTATCTACGTAATAGTTACAAGGGTAGAAGACGGTTTCAATATTATGAAAACCGGAGGGTAATTTTTCAATAATATGTAAACCCAGATTAATTTTATGAGGAATTGATTTTAACATCAAGTATTCCTTTTTTCATCTCACGCCTCCGAGAAGTTTGTTTTATCCACGCCACACAGCGGGCACATCCAGTCATCGGGAAGGTTTTCAAATGCTGTTCCCGGGGCAATGTTACTATCGGGATCGCCTTTTGCAGGATCATATTCGTACCCGCAAACATCACATACATAGTTTTTCATAACTCTAAGTTTTAATGAATAAAATTTAAAATTTAAGATTTAAGATTTAATTTTTTTATTGTTAATTTTTAATTTTTAATTTTTAATTTTTAATTGATTATCGTTCCAATCTCTTCGCCGGAGAGTACTTTTTCAAGGTTTCCTGGTAGATTGGCATTATAAACATAAATGGGAATGTTGTTTTCCTGTGCCAATGTAAATGCGGTTAAGTCCATAATTGCCAATTTTTCTTCCAACGCTTGCTCGTAAGAGAGAACGTGATATTTTTCGGCATCGGGGTCTTTTTCGGGGTCCGAGGTATAAACGCCGTCCACGCGAGTGCCTTTAATCAGCAGTTCGGCGTTAATTTCTGCGGCACGCAATGCTGCTGCCAAGTCGGTGGTGCAGAACGGATTACCTGTTCCGCCGGCAAATATTACCACATAACCTTCTGCCAAATATTGATGGGCAGTTTTGAAGTAGGCTTTTTCGCAAACACCTTGAATCGGCAACGCAGAAACCAATTTTACCGGAATATAATACTCTTCTAAGACGGATTGCAGTGCCATCGCGTTAATAATCGTTGCCAGCATACCCATATAATCGCCTTGAGCGCGGAAAAAACCTTTGTCGGCACCTTTCACACCGCGAAAAATGTTGCCCCCGCCAATTACAACGCCCACCTGCACATTGCACTCTATTACCGATTTTATTTCCATAGCATAGTGGTGCACAGCATCGTAATTGATGCCATAACCGTCCTCGCCTTGCAGCGATTCGCCGCTCAATTTCAACAGAATTCGTGAATATTTCATACAAAAAAATTAATTTGCGAAAATAAAAAATTTTATGAAAAGTTTTATATTTTTGTCCTGTTAATTAAAACATTTGAAATGCCAACTGTATTTGTCTTTTTTGGTTTGAGGTTCATGTTTTTTAGTAATGACCATGAGCCCATACATATTCATGTTATCAAGGGTAAAGGAAAAATTAAAGAATATGCTATTTATCAGTTAATTCCAGACATTACTCTTCTAGAAAATAAAGGTTTGAAATCGAATGAATTAAAGATGGCAGAAATGGTAATTGAAGAAAACAAAGAGATAATAATAGAAAACTGGAACCGTTTTTTTAGTAATATTGTGAAGCGATGAAAGCAACAGTTGACAAAGTTTGGATTGACAAAGAAGCAGTTTATATTCAAACAAAAAAAGGAAAAATCTACAACGAGCGATTTGCAGACTATCCTCGCCTTAGCAATGCTTCATCCTTACAACTTTCAAAATTTGAATATGATAACATTGGTATTCGATGGGATGAATTGGATGAAGATTTGAGTTACAAGGGGTTCTTAATGAAAGAAAAACTTCTTAATAATTCATAATTATTTTTTTCTATGACCAATTCCACCCTCAAAACGATGCTACAACACCGAAGCATTAGAAAATTTACCCCGCAAGAGATTGACGAACAAACCTTGGATTTGATTTTGAAAGCTGCCTGCAACGGCTCAACCATGGGCAATATGCAGTTGTACAGCATCATTGTTACCAAAGACAAAGAGAAAATGAAAGAGATGGCACCGTTTCATTTTAATCAACCGATTGCCACGAACGCGCCCGTAATTCTCACTTTTGTGGCTGATTTTAACAGGTTTAACAAATACTGTGAATACAGAGATGCCGAAACAAACGCATATTCCAATCTGCAAAGTTATCATTGGGCAGTTATTGACGCTATTATTGCCGCGCAAAACGCCTGCGTTGCCGCAGAGTCTTTAGGATTGGGAATCTGTTGGTTGGGCACCATTACTTTCAATGCCGACAAATTTATTGAGGCGTTGAAACTGCCCAAACACACGCTGCCTGTGGCGTGCATTGCTGTTGGCTACCCAGATGAAACCCCCGACCTTACCGACAAACTTCCTTTGGAAGCCCTTGTGCATTACGAAACTTACAACGACTACACAAAAGAAAGTATCGACTGGCTTTTCGCAGAAAAAGAATCGCACGAAAACACCAAAAAACTGTTGGAAGAAAATAATTTGCCCAATCTTGCACGAATTTTCACTGAACGGCGTTATAAAAAAGCCGATAACGAACATTTTGCCAAAGTGCTGGTAGAGGCATTGAGGGGGCAGGGGTTTATTAGTGATTAGATGATTAGGTGATTGGTGATTAGTGATGAAATGATTAGGTAATTAGATGATGAGATGATGAGATGATGAGGTGATGTAATAATCGTATTTTTTTCGAGTGTAAAAGAATTTTTTATATTTTTGCGGAAATTTTAGAGTATGGAAGAAATTTTTAACAGAATAAGAAAATACAATTTTTGGAATGAAAATAATTCCGATTTCGGTTTCTATCGTGCTGATTATGCGGATAAAATTTTTGCATATACGAACAATCGCCTTATTAAAGTGCTTGTTGGGCAAAGGCGTACAGGAAAAAGTTATATCTTGCGACAATTAATTTCTAAGTTGCTCAGCAGCAATGTTTCAAAAAACAACATTCTATATATCAACAAGGAATACACTGACTTCGATTTTATAGTACATTATACAGATTTGGAAGATTTTGTAAATTTTTACAAAAAACAACTAAACGTCTCAGGAAAGATTTATCTTTTTATAGATGAAATACAAAACATAACAGGTTGGGAACATTTGGTTAATTCCTATTCTCAAGATTTTGTTGATGAATATGAAATTTTTATTTCCGGTTCAAATTCCAAGATGCTTTCGGGTGAATTGGCAACGTTATTGTCTGGCAGATATATAGAGTTTAAAATTTTTCCCTTTAGTTTTTGGGAATATCTCGGTATTTTGAAAAAAGAGAATACCAAGCAGAATTTTATTGAGTATATGGAATCCGGCGGTTTACCGGAACTATTTAATTTACAAAGCGATGAAATAAAACGAAATTATGTATCCGCGCTAAAAGATACGGTTATTTTGCGTGATATTATTCAGCGTTACAGTATAAAAGAGCCGAAACTATTGGAAGATATTTTCATTTTTTTAGTGAATAATGCCTCTAATTTAGTGTCTGTTACCAATATCGTCAATTATTTTAAAAGTTTGGGTAGAAAAACAACTTACGATACGGTTTCTGCCTACATCGGGTATTTGGAAGACGCTTTTTTTGTGCATAAATCGGAACGTTACGACATACGAGGAAAAGAGACCATTTCGGGCAACGCCAAATACTACATTAACGATTTGGCATACAAAAACTATCTTCACCCTGGGTTTGCCTACGGAATAGGATATAAATTGGAAAATTTGGTTTATTTGAATCTTAAACGTGCAAATTATAAAGTATATACAGGTGTTTTTCGAGATAAAGAGATTGATTTTGTAGCCTTGAAAGAGGACAGGATTTTGTATGTTCAAGTTGCTTACTTATTGTTTGATGAAAAAACCATAGAACGCGAATATACTCCGCTTGAATCTATTCCGGACAATTACGAAAAAGTAGTAGTATCGCTCGACGATGTACAATTTTCACAAAAAAACGGCATAAAACACATACAGATTTTTAATTTTAAACCATAGAGAAATGAAATACAAAAACATTCGCGAAGAAGAACTTAAAAACAACATTGCCCAAGACTATTTTTGGCTGTTCGATTGCAAAAAAGTGATGGGCAATGTGGATTTTTGTGTTTCCATACCACATAGCAACAAGGGGATTCATCCCCTTGAGAGCAGCCCTTATGCTGAAACACAATCAGTATTATGGGCAGAAGCAAAAAGAGGTTCGGCAGATATTTATAAATCTTTTGTTCAGTTGATATTGACCATTGGAAAAGCACGAACATTTGACAAGTATTTGCCTCCTGCTTTTCTGGGTGTTTTTGATTATGGAAAAATTGCGTTCATTCCTTACTGTGAAATTCAGGATATTTTTCATATTAACGATTTTAATTGGAATGTTGCACCTTCTAATTACGAAACAAAGGAATTTAAATTGATATACGAATTGGTTGTAGGGGGCAATAATTTTCGCACCCTACAATTTAATTATATTAAAGATGATGCTGAATTAAAACGATTTATTAAAACCAATTTTGCAGATAACAAATTTGGGTTAACAAAGATTAAGATAGATAAAAACAATTTTATCACTATTTACAATAAATGGTTGGACATTGTGAAACCAACGATTGCTGTGAAGTGGGACAAAGCGAAAGCACGGGGTATTATTGATGGCGATTTCTATCTTGCTGATTTACTTTCTGCAGATAATAAAACACTAAAGGAAAAACTTTTTGTGTTTTTGCATGAGAGTTTCTATGAATTTGACCGTATTGTTGATGAGGATGATATTTACAATTCTAAACGCGCAGAATTTAATGATAACCAAAAAGCGCATAATCAATTTTGGAATAAATATGAACGCCCGCCCAAAGAGGAGTATTGGGATTATTTTGTAAATCGTAGAGATTTAATTGTACCACAAGATATTCGAGAAAGAAAGGGCAGTTTTTATACACCAAGAATTTGGGTAGAGCTTTCGCAAAAATATTTAGCAGATATACTGGGGGATGATTGGCAGGATGAATATTATGTGTGGGATTGCTGCGCAGGTACAGGCAATTTGCTTGACGGATTAACTAATAAATACAATATTTGGGCTTCTACACTTGATAAAGCCGATGTAGATGTAATGAAAGATAGAATAGAAAACGGCGCAAACTTGTTAGAAGACCACGTTTTTCAGTTTGATTTTTTGAATGATGATTTTTCAAAACTCCCCATCGGTTTACAAAAAATTATCAATGATGAAAACAAACGTAAGAAGTTGGTAATCTACATCAATCCACCTTACGCAGAAATTGCAGGAACTAAAATAGGAGTTAATTTGACAAAAACACATGATAAATATCACTCTCAACTCTCAGGGGCTAACCGCGAATTATTTGCTCAATTTTTGATTAGAATTTACAACGAGATTCCAAATTGCATAATTGCTGAATTTTCAAAATTAAAAACTTTAACTGGTTCACATTTTAAAGAATTTAGAAAAAACTTTAAAGCCAAATTAACATCTGTATTTATTATTCCTGCTTGGACTTTTGACAATGTTGTAGGAAAATTTCCCATCGGTTTTAAAGTTTGGAATACTCAGATAAAAGAAAGTTTTAAAGAGATTTCTGTAGATGTTTTTAATGAGAAAAATATCAAGTTAGAAAATAAAAAAATTTACTCCTATGAAGATGTATCCTACTTCAGTCATTGGGTAACTTCGTTTAAATTAAAGTCAGGTTTTGTTCTTGGTTGGTTGGAAGGAGTTACAAGAAACGATTTTCAATCTCAAAATGGTGTTATTGTTTTAAATAAAAAAGAGCAGATTGCTGTTCCTCGAGGAATTGTTATATATGAAACAAATCTAATTGAATGCTGTATTTGTTTCGCTGTTCGTAAAGTTATCCCTGCTACTTGGCTCAATGACCGCGACCAGTTTCTTTATCCCAATTATGGTTGGAAAAAAGATTTTGAGTTTCAAAATGATTGTTTGGCTTACACCTTATTTAGCAACAATATTCAATCGAAATACGGAACTAACCACTGGATTCCTTTTACAGAATATGTTGCGGGGGCTCGCGAGAAGTTCGACAGTAGTTTTATGACCGATTTTATTGCCGGAAAACAGGAAGAACCTATGGTATGCGAACCGAATTTGTTTTATGCAGATAAGGAATTTGTAGGCGGCGACGTAGGGGCAGGTTTCACACCTGCCCAAAAACGTGAATTTTCAGAAACCGCCCGATTGGTTTTTCAAGCAGGTTTAAAACTGTGGAAATATTACCATTCGCAGCCAAATTGCAATGTTAATGCAAGTTTATACGACATCCGTGAACATTTTCAAGGACGAAATGAAAAGGGAATGATGAATAATAGAAGTAAAGACCCGAAATATAATGAATTAATTGACAATTTGAGGTTGGCATTAAAATTATTGGCAAAAAAAATTGAACCAAAAGTATATGAATATGGATTTTTAATCAATTAAGAATTATGAATTATGAATTGAACTTTTGAACTTTTAAACTTTTGAACTTTTAAACTTAATATAGTATGACAGATTACACCTTAAAATTTAAAGTCGCCGATATGAGTTTGGCGGAGTGGGGCAGAAAAGAGATTGAAATCGCGGAAAAAGAGATGCCGGGGCTGATGGCACTTCGCGAAAAGTATGGAGATACCAAACCGCTGAAAGGCGCGCGAATCATGGGCTCGTTGCACATGACCGTTCAAACTGCCGTGTTGATTGAAACGCTTACCCACTTGGGCGCGGAGGTGCGCTGGTGCAGTTGCAACATCTTCTCTACGCAAGACCACGCCGCCGCCGCTGTTGCCGCAAAAGGCGTAGCAGTGTTCGCATGGAAAGGCGAAACCTTGGAAGAGTACTGGTGGTGCACCAATCAGGCATTGGCGTTTCCCGATGGGAAAGGTCCAAACTTAATTGTGGATGATGGCGGCGATGCTACGTTGCTGATTCACATGGGCTATAAGGCTGAAAATGACGCCTCTGTATTAAATAAGAAACCGGAATCCACGGAAGAAGCGGTGGTTTTAAAGACGGCTAAACAGATTTTGGCAGAAAATCCGCAGCGTTGGCACAATATGGTAAAAGAACTTCGCGGCGTGTCGGAAGAGACTACCACAGGCGTTCACCGTTTGTATCAAATGATGGAAGCGGGCGAGTTGCTTATTCCGGCAATTAATGTAAACGACTCGGTAACCAAATCGAAATTCGATAACAAGTACGGCTGTCGCGAATCGCTGGCAGACGGCATTAAACGCGCCACCGATGTAATGATTGCCGGGAAAGTGGTGGTAGTGTGCGGCTACGGCGATGTGGGCAAAGGCTGTGCGCAATCCATGAAATCGTACGGCGCGCGTGTCATCGTTACCGAAATTGACCCCATTTGCGCACTGCAAGCCGCTATGGAGGGCTTTGAAGTGAAAACCGTGGAAGATTCTTTGGATGAGGGGAATATCTATGTAACCACCACCGGAAATAAGGATGTGATTACCGCCGAGCACATGCTGAAGATGAAGGACCAATCGATTGTGTGTAACATTGGGCACTTTGACAACGAAATTCAGGTGGAAGCCTTTGAAAAACTGCCGAACATTAAGAAACGCAACGTAAAACCTCAGGTTGACGAGTATATTTTCCCCGACGGCCAATCTATTTTCATTTTGGCGGAGGGACGTTTGGTAAATTTGGGTTGCGCCACAGGACACCCCAGTTTTGTGATGAGTAACTCCTTTACCAACCAAACGATGGCACAGTTGGAGTTATGGCAAAACCACTATGAAATCGGCGTATATAACCTGCCCAAGCATTTAGACGAAGAGGTTGCCCGTTTGCATTTGGAAAAAATTGGTGTAAAACTAACCAAACTCACCCAAGAGCAAGCGGATTACATTGGCGTTCCGATTGAGGGACCGTACAAACCGGAGCAGTACAGGTATTAAGGGTAGTGGACTTTAATGGTTTATTCCCCTACTTCCCCTCAACCCAAATCGGGTTGGAACAGGCAAATCCCACCGCAGTGCCAAACGCAGCCTTTACGCTTTGTACTTCAAGACGATAAAATTCATTGGCAGAGGCTTCCCAAAAGAATGTTGTGTCCCAACTGAACAGATTTTGCTCGGTTAGTTGTAGCCTCTATTTCGTAATCTTTCTTTGGCATCTTCTACTTTTATTTTGAAGTTTTCCCAGTTTTTATTCTCTTTTTTCGACCAACCCACCTCTGCCAGTGCGATTAAACGTGGCCAAAACATATATTCCGCGTGGTCGGGGGTTTGAATAAATTCTGTCCATAAATTGCCTTGTGCGCCCAAAATAAATTTTCCTTCTTCTTCTGTAAGTTCTTCGGGGACAGGCTCTAATGCATAAACTTTTTCCAATGGAACAAACCCTCCGATTGCTAAGGGTTGGGTACTCGGTTCGGCTTAATACAAAGGGGGTAATTAATTTGGTTTTGATAAAAATGATGGATTTGGTACACATATCGTGGTGGCATATTGCCGAAGTTGCTGCTTCCCAACACTTTATCAACGCGAACAACGGCGCAAAGATACACAAAATATCTCAACGCGAGCTAAGGCAGCAATTTTGGCAATATGCTCGTTAAGTGCTGGTTTTTCGCGCTATTTATCTCATTTTCAGATTTGTATAAATTTTCTGTTTTCATTATTCACACTATTTTCTCTTTCAGTGCAAACATAAAAACTACTGTTTTACAAATTTCCGTGCCATCCGATGCTGCTTCGTGGAAGCCACAAGTAAATAATTTCCGGATTTCAGATGGGCTATGCTGAGCGTGCCATCTCTAAAACTATCTTGCGCAAAAACTACCCGACCTGCCATATCGTAAATGGAAATATGATAAGGTTCTTGTTGGTTGGTTGCTATATTAATAAATGAAGATGCCGGATTGGGCGTAAAGTTGAATGTTGAAATATATGGCGGGTGCGCCTTAGCATTATCAATGCCTAATGTATAGTTTATTTCAATATCAGTAATATATCCAATTTTGTTATAAGACCAAGCCATAGAGCCACTGCTTTCCAATCGAAAACGAACTTGAAAAAACTCGCTGTTTTTATAGGCATTTAATGAAAATTCATAATCTTTCCAACTATTGTAAGTGCCTGAAAAATAGGCTAATTTATGCCATGTTTTTCTGTCGGTGGTAACTTCAAACCATAGACCTGCATTACTTCCAACATAATTGAAAACTTCACCCATCATTCCTTTAATAGTACCTCGCCATTTAAAACGAATTGCAATGTTTTCAATATTATGAAGTATTGGAAACCAGTCTAATTCTGCTATTGATAAATAATTATCTGGAAATAGCCCGCCTGCTGAAGTATTACAGAGTGATGGTTTATTTTGAAAATTTCTAAGCACCCAGTCACTTTGTTCAAACCCAAATTTATTTTCGCTAAAATTGTTTGAATAGGGCAGTTGTAAAGGTAGAACCAAAGTAATCTCATCTCTATTTGATAGAGCCGTTTCTTCACCATTATTAACTGCAATCACATAGTATTCATACCTTTCCCCAATCTCAACATTGTTATCCACATAAAAATTATTTGTTGTTTCTTTTAATATTGCATTATTTTTGAATAATTTGTATGATGTAGATTCCTTGTCACTATCCCAACTAACAGTAATTTTATCAATTCCCTGACAAGCGCTCAAATGTTGCGGAGGTAGCCATGCGTTTGCCAACTCTGCAGCAGCAGATAAAGTAGCTTGCACAAAGGCTCTTGCGAGAATTAGATTATTTACGCCGGAAGTATCCACACCTAATCCAATAGTGTCGCAAGGTTTATGATAGCAGTAATTCAATTTTCTATATTCCATATCACTAATGAATAATGCAGGATATTCTTGTATATTAAAGGGCATGTGGTCGCCACCATACATATCGCCTTCACTAAAACAAATAGTAGGAATGGAAGGGATATAAGTGTTTGCCGTTTGTTGATAGAATTCAAAAAGTGTTCTAGAGATGTAAGAATATCCTGAAGCCATAATGGTATCAGGCTTATCTATGGGGAGCCAGCCTATCATATCCATGTTAAAAAGAGCAATAATGTTCAAATTTTCCGATGCACATTTTTGAGCAAATGGCAGACTTCCTTTCAACCAAAATTCTTCTGCATTGAAGGGTACAAACATTATGGAGCGCTTGGTAGGAAAATCTTTAAGTAGCCGAGCACATTCCAATACACCTGCGGTTCCGGAAGCATTGTCATCAGCACCCGGACTAACAGGATTATTATAAGATGGAGAATCATAATGTGAAGTAATCAGTATATATTCATCAGGAAATTCTGTTCCTTTTTTTACGACCACCACATTACCTGCATCTAATTGTTGCGAATTAAGAGTAAAATAATGAATGGTAATATCTTCATATCCGTAAGATTCAAATTTACTCACCAACCAATTTTGCACAATTAACGCTTCGGGCGAGGTGGCAATTCTGAAAAATTGTTGCATATACCGAATGTGACTCTCAATACTATCCTGCGAAACCTGATTAATGAGGTGTACAATTTCGGGTTTTGTTTCAGTAACGATTGGATAGGATTGATTTCGGTTGCCTTTATTGTTAATCAACGCTTGAGCTGACGAATTGAGAACAGGAAAATAAAAGGTAAAAGTGCAAGAAAAGATGAAGAAAAATTTATAAAATGTTTTCATTATTTATTAGATTTTCAATTGTTGCAATAAACAGTCTTGCCGGTTCAAGAAGCGGAGATACTTCCTTTTCAGAAAACTCAATAAAATCATCGTAATCTCCTGTTTGTCTTAGTTCTAATACTCTTCTGTAAAATTTATTGTGTTCATTGCCAATCAATCCGGTAGTGATAAAATGTTCCCCAAATAAACTGAAAACGCCGTTATGAGTTCTTGTAATATGTCCATTTTTAGTAAGCAATGCGCAAGTAGCATAAAAACAAGCGTAATATAAACGGTTTGCTGCGGTGTGCCAACAACAATTTTCTATGTTGCTAACTGCTTCTACCAATGTCTTATTTGCTTTTTCTAATCTGTATTTTACAACATCTTTTCGTTCTTTTTCATTTAATTTCATATTATTTCAATCCCTTCTTGTTTAACATTTTTATAGAATGGCGTAAATTTTCTTTTATTCCAATCATTCACAGTATATATTTTCACGCTGATGTATGTTTTGTATTTTAATCCCATTTCTGCAAACGGATAACCGTAAATATCTTCGTCTTCAAATTCTTTTTTTCTTTTATTCAACAGCACCAGCAAGTCCCAATCCGAATCTGGTCGCGCATCCCCCCGCGCTTGTGAGCCAAAAAGGATAACTTTTCCTTTAGGCAATAATTGTCGTTTTAAGGTTTGTATTTCGAGAAAAATTTGCTGATTCATAGCATGAAATTTTAACAACGCAAAAATAGTATTTCCTCGTTACAATTCAACCGCAAAAAAAATATTTTTCCATGTACAATTTATAAGTTTTAGGGATTCAAATTCAACATTATTTTTCTTGCAATTTTGGGGACATTTTCCACAAAACTTGCGCTTAACAAATATGCTGCCGTTATTGATAGAGAAAACAAAAAGGGTAATTATTTAACTGAAGATGAGTTAAAAAATAATGTTGAATTAATAAAAGTTTTTGATAAAAAGAATAATTACGACCAAATAAAAGCCAACTGTGCTCGATATTCAAAAGGAACTGAAGCAAAAGGCGTTTATGATTTGTGTCGAAAACATTCGTACCTTTCAGGTAATAACATTGTGGTATTAGATATTGAGGCTTCATTTGAAAGATTGAATAGAACAGAAGGAACATCCGACAGAGTTGACATTATATTGTATAATAAAAAACAAGGTCTTTTGCAATTTATTGAAGTAAAGCTATTTAAAAATCATGAAATAAGGTCTTCTGATGAAAATTCAATTCCACTTGTTGTTGCTCAAATTAAAAGATATGAAGAACAAATTGCCAAAAAAGAAAAGACGGAGATTATTCCGGCATACAGGAATTATGTAAAAGCTATAAATCAAATTTTTGAAATAGATTTACCATTACCCGATAAAGTAGAACCAAAAGTCCCATTATTGATTAATGGTTTCAAAAGTACGGAACTAAAGGCATTGCAAAATATTATTTCGTTGCAAGACGGCGAATTATTTACACTTTAATCTTCTTCAAATTCTTTTCTCTTTCCGGCTGATGTTTGTCTAAATATTCAATAATTCTATGGGGTGTTCTATCGAAAACAAAATCTCTCACGGATTCGTATTTCCCCTTTAATACCGCAAACAAACAGAAAGGGCATATAGTTTTGTTAATCTCCTCAGCAAGTTCTTTTTCAGAATCGTATTCAACATTTCTAATTTTCTCAAGTTCTTGTTCGTTGTATGCAATAAAACGTTCCATCCGTTCACGCACTTCATTCAACATTCCTGCATATTCAGGAAAATAAGTCATCAATTCAGTCTCTTTATCATAGAGAATAATCTCAAGGCACCGTTTTTCCGTGGCGATGTCGTTAACCAATTGGTGCATAGCTTTATATTGCGGAGATTTTACTTTATTTCGCCGCCATGCACTGTCAACCACCACAAACCCCTCTTGATATTTATCAAGATTTTTTGCTATTTCAATACACTCCTCGATGGTGGACAGGTTGTACTCTTTTGGTTTCTCAATACCAATATCCGCATCCAGTTCCTGCAAAGTGTTGTTATTTCGTGTGCCTATGTGATAGAGTTTTGTCTCCGTATGCGGTACAACCACCCTCGAATGTGGCGAAATAAGTTCAAACATATAGGTATATTCTGGGTGTAAGTCATCGAATTTCTTGCCTGTTTTTATCCAAGCCTTCTGAAAAAGGTTATAAAAAGTTTTTTCGTTGTAGTTTGTTTTTGCACTTTCGGCACTAATGCTTTTGTTGGTCGAAACATGCCAAACTCCTTTATGATGCCACACTTTAATAAGCGAGCCGTCTATTTTTTCCTGCACTCTTGCGGTATTCCAATCAATTTCGTCGGCATTTTGTTCGTCATAATCATCAAACTTAAAAAAAGGAACACAAACCGGTTTGTAGTTTTCGGTTTCATCTAAGATAATTCCCCTGCACTCTCTTACAATATCGATGCTAAAATTTGCCCTCTTTTTATACACAAACATAATGTAGTCTCCCAAACGCCTTATTTTGATATTATACGGAGGTGTAGAAAGTTGCGCTTCCCAGTCACTATTATCACTTATGAAATTCAATAGTTTCAGCATGCCGTTTAAAAATCGTTCGACAAAAATAATAAAAAAATTTAACCGTTTTTTACATTCTGATAAAGCAAAAAGAATAAATATACTTTTGCGGAATTAATTTTGAAGGAAAAATCTATGCAAACCATAACAGTAAACAAACCCAAAAAGAAGACAATAGACTGGATGAGACCACATTCTGAAAATACTTCTATTGAAGAATACCGTATTGAAATGCTAACAGCCGAAAATTCAGGGTTCATTGGTTTTGAGGAACATAAAAAAAATATGAATCAATGGCTGACCACGAAATTATAAATAGGGATAACCCAATTTTTTCAATTGTTGTATCCCTAAAATATGAAAAGAATCTTCAATCAGCACTTGATTATTCTTTTCAAGAGTGGGGGGCTGTAGCAATGGTAAATTTTCATCTTCAAATCATTAATGAAATAGATAAACTTGCCTTTTTCCCTTTTTCAAATCCTCTTAACAGATTTTTAGAGAATATGAATTATAGAGAAATAATCTTGCGAAAATACCCCTATGTAATTACTTATCGCATAGATAAAGAGGTTGTCAAAATCATTAATATTATTCACACAAGCAATAATCCAACGAAAAGAGAAGCAATTCGTTAAATAGATAGTAGTTTTTTATATACTTTAGCAAAATGGGAAAATTTATCATTGAAGGCGGACACGAACTAAAGGGCGAAATTGTTCCGCAAGGTGCAAAAAATGAGGCATTGCAGGTTATTTGCGCGGTTTTATTAACGCCGGAGCCGGTAATCATCAAAAATATTCCGAATATTTTAGATGTGGTGCGGCTGATTGAAGTACTTGCTTCAATGGGCGTGGAAGTTACACAGATTTCGGAACACGAGTATAAATTTCAGGCGAAAGAGATTCATTTCGATTTCATTAAGTCTGAGAAATTTATGCAATTGGCAAGTGCCATTCGGGCTTCCATTATGATTATCGGACCATTGCTGGGGCGTTTCGGAAAAGCCTACGCCGCCACTCCAGGAGGCGATAAAATTGGAAGACGCCCGTTAACCACTCATTTTGAAGGGTTTGAAAAATTAGGCGCAACCACAAAACATCTTCTCAAAGAAAAAATTTATGAAATATCTGCCAAGCAATTAACCGGAAACTCTATGTTGCTGCCCGAAGCCTCCGTTACAGGCACGGCAAACATCGTGATGGCTGCGGTGTTGGCGAAAGGAAAAACCACCATCTTCAACGCCGCCTGCGAGCCTTATCTGTTGCAACTTTGCACGATGCTCAACAATATGGGCGCAAAAATCAGCGGAATTGGCTCAAACTTGTTAACCATTGATGGCGTAGAAAGTTTGCACGGTTGCGTGCACACCATTTTGCCCGATATGATTGAAATTGGGAGTTTTATCGGTATGGCTGCCCTTAACCGTTCTTCCATTACTATTAAAAACTGCGCTTGCAAACATCTTGGAATTATCCCCTATACGTTTTCAAAATTAGGTGTCCATGTGATGCAAGTTAGTGAAGATATTATAGTTCCAAAATACCAAAACTATTGTGTTGAACGAGAATTAGACGATTCTATTCTTACCATTAGCGATGCTCCTTGGCCTGGCTTTACACCTGACCTTATCAGTATTGCTTTGGTAACAGCTGTGCAAGCATTAGGAAGTGTGTTAATTCATCAAAAAATGTTTGAAAGCAGGTTGTTTTTTGTGGACCATTTACAAAGTATGGGCGCGCAGATTACCTTATGCGACCCCCATCGTGCCGTTGTTATTGGATTAAACCATGAAAGACAACTTCGTGCCACAAATATGTCCTCACCGGATATTCGGGCCGGTGTGGCGCTGTTAATTGCGGCACTCTCTGCCAACGGCACCAGCGTTATCCAAAATATTGAGCAGATTGACCGAGGATATCAAAATATTGTGGAACGGTTGAATGCGCTGGGAGCGAGGATTGTGAGAGAATAAAGGAGAAAATATCTACATTATGAATATGAACAATTATAGAGAAAAACTTGGGAAAATTACCACCTTTATTTTTGATTTCGATGGTGTGTTGTCGGATGGGAAAATCTGGGTGTTGCCGGATGGGGAGCAGATGCGTGCTACCAATGTAAAAGACGGATATGCAATGCAATACGCTCTGCGAAAAGGATATAGAATTGCCATCATTTCTGGAGGTGTGGGCGAATCGATGCGGTTGCGTTACCAAAGTTTTAAGGGACTTGAAATATTTTTGAAAGTGCACAACAAGGTAGAGTGTTTTCAATCGTATATTGAAAAACACAACATTACGCCCGAGGAGGTGCTTTATGTTGGGGATGATATTCCCGATTATGAGTTGATGAAACTTTGCGGATTAAAATGTTGTCCTGCTGATGCTTGCACCGAAATTAAAGAACTTGCGGAGTATATTTCTTATGCCCAAGGAGGTTACGGTTGTGTGCGCGATGTGATAGAACAGACGTTACGTGCCCAAAACAGATGGATGGAGGAGGACGCGTGTATTTGGTAGCCCCTTCTCAGTGAGCACTTTTCCAAGTTGTTTACAAAAGCACTACAAATCATCCAACGGACTTTTAACCGTAACCAACTGTCGGTTGCTCACTTTTGCATAGATTTCCGTAGTTTTTATATCTTTGTGTCCCAGCAGTTTTTGAATAAACAGCATATCGGTGCCGCTTTCTAAGAGATGTGTGGCGTAGCTGTGTCGCAGTCCGTGAATTCCTACGGTTTTATTGATTTTTGCTTTTCGCATAGCGGTTTTAAAGACGGCTTGCACGCTGCGGATAGAGTATTGCCCGCCATATTGACCCTCAAACAGATACACTTTTGGGCGGTAGTTGCTGTAATAGATACGCAGTTCTTCGAGGATAGATGAGGGGAGGGTAACGTAGCGGTCTTTTTTACCTTTTGCGGCTTCGATATGCACTGCCATTCGGCCACTATCGATGTTAGAAACTTTGAGGTTTACGATTTCGCTCACGCGCAGTCCCATTCCGTAGCACAGTTTCAGCATCATCAAGTGTTTCAGGTTATCCACTTGGGTAAAAAGTTTGGCTATCTCCTTTTTGCTGATTACTTTAGGAAGCAGAGATCTCTTTTTAGGTCGGGGAATTTCGGCAAAAGTAACTTTATCGCGGTGCAGCACTTGTTCAAAGTAGAACTTCACGGCATTTATTCTGCTATGGATGTTATTTTCAGAGTGTTTCAGTGTTTTGGCGCAATAGAGGAAATAGGAGCGCAGACGTTCGGGCGTGAGCGAATACACCGGCATATCTTTCAGTATATAAAGCAATTGCGCAAATTCCACGCAATACGTTTTAATAGTATTTTGAGAATACGCTTTCAGCAGCAGTGTTTCGTGCATTCTTTTAAGTTCGGCGAGGTTAACTGGGTAAATTTTGCTTATGACGGCTTTTCCGACTTTTGTTTTAGGTTTCAGTCCCACCTCTTTTCTCACGGATGCGATGTCGGGAATATACCAGCATTTTTTAGTGGCGCTGTACTTTGCGGTTGGGTATTTCTCTTTCAGTTCTTTTTTAAGGATTTCGTTGAAGTAGAAATGCACGAAGATAACGTTTTTGTCGCGGTGTTCACCGGCGGAGAATTTGTAGTTTTGGG
>Ga0209737_10000783_pt1 | contig 24449 bp, 19 predicted proteins | sample TergutCu122P3_FD_187284 | JGI IMG/M metagenome (GOLD analysis project Ga0209737, IMG submission 187284) | Cubitermes ugandensis P3 segment gut microbial communities from Kakamega Forest, Kenya - Cu122 P3 (SPAdes) (version 2) | ecosystem: Host-associated > Arthropoda: Insects > Digestive system... | reverse complement strand
ATCAATGACATAATCCGCGTTTTTGATGACATCAAGATTATGTTCGACAACCAGAACGGTATTGCCACGATCGACCAATCGTTGGAGCACCTGCAGTAATTGGCGAACATCGTCGAAGTGCAAACCGGTGGTCGGCTCATCCAGAATATAGAACGTCTTACCTGTGGAGCGTTTCTGAAGCTCACTAGCAAGCTTGACGCGCTGTGCCTCTCCGCCTGAGAGCGTCGTGGCTGCCTGCCCCAAACGGATATATCCAAGACCCACATCAAAGAGTGTCTGGAGCTTGCGCTTGATCTGAGGAACGTTCTCGAAGAAACCAAGTGCCTCCTCAACACTCATATTCAAGATATCCGCAACATTCTTTCCCCGATAAGATACCTGCAGCGTTTCGTGATTGTATCGTGCGCCCTTACACACTTCGCACGGCACATAGATATCGGGCAAAAAGTGCATCTCGATCTTTATCTGCCCATCACCTTTGCAAGCCTCGCAGCGACCGCCTGCGACATTGAAACTGAAGCGTCCCTGCGCATATCCGCGTCGCTTCGATTCAGGCGTCGAAGCAAAAAGCGCACGGATATCATCCCATACGCCGGTATACGTCGCAGGATTCGAGCGCGGAGTTCGCCCGATGGGAGACTGGTCGATATCGATGACCTTGTCAAGATTCTCAAGTCCCTCAACGGCGACATGCTTACCGACTCTTTTATGCGCACGCTGAAGACTGTTGCTCAATAGGGGTGCGAGCGTATCAGTGATAAGTGAGCTCTTTCCGCTTCCGCTCACTCCTGTCACCACACTGAATGTTCCTAGCGGAATGGATATATCGATATCTTTCAGGTTATTTTCCGAGGCCCCCTTCAGGACCAACATTCCCTTTTCGACACCTCGTCTTTTTGCCGGTATCGGTATCTCTTTTCGACCTGTCAGATAATCCGCAGTCAAAGAGTCTTTGGCTTCAAGAATCTGCGCAGGCGAACCTTGTGCAACCACACCGCCCCCATGCTCACCGGCTCCCGGACCCATATCGATGACATGGTCCGCACTTCGGATGGTATCCTCATCGTGCTCGACCACAATAACGGTATTTCCCAGATCGCGCAGACGCTCCATAGTCGCGATTAGGCGAGCATTATCACGCTGATGGAGACCAATGGACGGCTCATCCAAAATGTAGAGCACGCCCATGAGACCCGCACCGATCTGTGTCGCGAGTCGAATGCGTTGAGCCTCTCCACCCGAAAGCGTCGCGGTAGCACGTTCCAATGTCAGATAATCGAGCCCCACATCAACCAGGAATCGCAAACGCTCGACGATCTCCTTGATGACGCGTTCACCGATACGCTGATCCGCTTCACTTAGCTCCAAATCATTGAAAAACTTCAGTGAATCCTTTGCGCTCATCGAAGTGATATCGAAGATATTAGCATCTCCCACCGTCACCGCAAGTATCTCAGGCTTGAGGCGCGCACCGCCACAGGTTTGGCAAGGAATAACTGCCATGTAGCGCTCGAATCGTTCACGTGAATGCTCGGACTCTGATTCCGCATGGCGACGCAACACTTCATTGATAACACCGTTCCACTTCACGAACCAGTGGGTCTGACGCCCGTCGCGTGTGACGTAATCGACCTTGATATTCTCATCACCTGAGCCGTATAGAAAAATATCCTGCGCTTCCTCCGACAGCTCATTGAACGGAGTGTCGAGATCGACCCCAATGTGCGCGGCAACAGCATTGAGAAGTTGCGGATAATAGTTGCTTGTCATCTGAATGGGTGCGAGCGCTCCCTCATTAATCGTCTTGGTCTTGTCGGGAACAACTCTTTGAGGATCGACCTCAAGGCGTGATCCAAGGCCGGCACAATCCGAACATGCTCCGTAGGGCGCATTGAATGAAAAATCACGAGGCGCAAGCTCGTTGAGCGACACCCCATGCTCAGGACAGGCGAGCGCCTGACTGTATACGGTCTCCTCGCCATCCACCACGGCAACAATGACGCGGCCTTCCGCTATTTTCATCGAAGTCTCGACGGCTTCCGCAAGTCGGGTTCTGATGCCTTCTTTCATGACGAGCCGATCGATGACCACCTCAATGGTGTGTTTGTATTTTTTATCGAGGCTGATCGGGTCGTCGAGTGAGCGCACTTCTCCGTCGACTCGCACGCGTGAGAATCCTTGGGTGCGTAAATCCTCGAACAGTTTCGAAAATTCGCCTTTTCGCCCCTCCACAACAGGAGCGATAACCTGAAATTTGGTACCGGATTCCATCTTGAGAACCGCATCGACAATCTGATCGCTCGTCTGACGCTCGATAACTTTGCCGCACACAGGACAGTGCGGAATACCGATACGTGCATAGAGTAGACGGAGGTAATCGTATATCTCTGTGACTGTTCCTACTGTTGAACGAGGGTTCTTACTCGTCGTTTTCTGATCGATACTGACCGCAGGCGATAATCCGTCGATATGATCGATGTCCGGCTTATTCATCTGACCCAAGAACTGGCGGGCATATGCCGAGAGTGACTCGACATAACGTCGCTGTCCTTCAGCATAAATGGTATCGAATGCCAGCGAACTCTTGCCACTTCCCGATAAGCCAGTGATTACCACAAGTTTATCCCGGGGAATCTGCAGGCTGATATCTTTTAGGTTATGTTCGCGCGCGCCCTTGATGACTATATCGTTAGTTGCCACATTTCCGCCTTATCTTATGTGCAAAAACAGCTATCTGTCAACTTTTCAGTATAGCATCCGCGTATGTGCGATACACTCGGTATCATGGCAAAAACATATACGCGAGCCGGCGATACGGGCACAACTGGACATCCCCAACAAGGGCGAATCGGCAAGGGTGATGAGGTAATTGAAATTGTAGGGCTTTTCGATGAGGCGCAAGTTTCGATGGGATATACGCTAAGTCTCTGCGGTGTAGCGCCTTTTGATGAATTGAAAAACCCTCTTGAGCGCTGCATGAACAGTTTGTTTGCCTGCGCAACCTTTGCGCTATCCGAGGATGATCTTCTGCTTGAGACTGCATGGCTTGAAAAGGAGATCGATCGGATGGAGGCCTCACTTCCCCCGCTCCGCTCTTTCATCAAGCCGTCCGGCTGCGAACTTGCGTGCCGGATCCATCTCGCGCGCGTACAGGTTCGCAGACTTGAGCGTTTGCTGTGGGAGAAAAACCTATACGGATTATGGGTGACTGCAGAGGCAGCTCCCTTTATCAACAGACTTTCGGATTATCTTTTCATCGCGTCTCGCTATGTCAATCAGCTTGACGGTTGCGGCGATCAACAATTCCTCAAAGCGACATGAATACAAAGCCTGAGCAACTGACATCGCACCTCAGAGACCTTCCGGATGATATGCATGTCGCTGTCGCCTATTCAGGTGGAGTCGACTCGAGCGTTGTCGCAACAATCGCAACTCAAGTGCTGGGAGCAGATCGTGTCACCGCTGTTTTTTTCGATACCCCTCTTGTTGACGATGAGGATCGATTCTATGCGAAACAGGTTGCGCTAGAAAATGGAATCGGACTGGATATTATTTCCTTCGATCCCCTTATCCTCGACGCCGTACGCCACAATCGGACCGATCGTTGCTACTATTGCAAGACCGCTCTTTTCAGCCTGCTGATTGAGAATTATCCTGCTTCATACCTGTGCGATGGAACAAATGCTGATGATGACCCTACCCGACGACCCGGCATGCGGGCACTTGTAGAATTGGGCATACATTCACCTTTACGTGAATGCGGTTTCACAAAAGAGGATATTCGTGCCTGCGCATATGAGCTGGGGCTCTCGAATGCAAAGCGCCCGAACAAACCATGCAAGGCCGTCTCGATTCCCTACGATACCCTCTTGACACCAGAGCTCCTCAATCACTAAATACAACGAATGCCTGCTACAACAGACGAGACATAAGGCGATACGCTGAATTCCTGAATCTTTGAATAGGGCCGATTGCCTCTAGGTCCTCGAGCGTCAGTCTCCTCGATTTCATCTGATCATTGAGAAACACCTGTTTGTTGAATAGCGCGAGCTCCTTGCTATACAGCCACACCATGAACTCCTTGTGAAGATAGAGGGAGCGGAAATCGAGATTCATCGTTCCGATTGCACTGGCCACATCATCAGTCACAAGTGACTTTGCATGAAAGAACCCTCCTTCATAGAGATACACTTTCGCCCCTGCGTCAAGAAGTGGCTTGAAATAGGTAAAGGCCGCATCCCATGCGATCTTTTTATCGGGAATACCGGTAATCATAACGCGAACATCGACTCCGGCGAATGCGGCATTCGTAAGTGCGGCAGCAATATTTTCGGTTGGGACGTAGTAGGGGGATTGGAGCCACACATACTCATTGGCACGTGATATCGCAATCTCATGAGCATCAGTCGATGCATGCCATTCGTCTTCCACACCTTGATGGGCAACCTGAACGAACGTATCGCCTTCTCCAATCCTATCGAGCGGAAAATACTTCGGGAGCCATAATGACTCATTCTCAACCTCGAACCAACGTTGGCAAAACAGATCTTGAAGCTTGAAAACCGCTGGACCACGAAAGCGCATACCGGTATCGCGCCAAGCACTATAATGCTTGCCCCCATCTATGTATTCCTTCCCTATATTGAAACCACCGGTGTGAGCGACCACCCCATCGACAACAGTGATTTTTCGATGGTTGCGATAGTTGAGCTTGTTGAGTGCGGTAACATCGCTCAAAACCACTCCACCGGCATTTCGAATACGCTTCAGTCCCTTCTTGGAGTATGGAAGACACCCGAAGAAATCATTGAGGATCCGAACCTCGACTCCGTGACTGATACGATCAATCAAAATATCAACAATCTCATCCGTGAGTTGATCTTCCTCCCAAATGAAATACTGCATATGAATGGACTCCTGAGCCCGCCGTAAATCATCAAGTAGTTCAGGATAGTAGGAGGCACCTGTCGTCCATATCTCGATATTGCGCGCCGGAAGTGGTGCAGTCTTGGTTTGATTCCAGATGGTCTTGATAAGCATTTCAATCTGCTTATTCGGATTGGCATCGAAAAACCCTGTGGATTCCTGTTTGTAATGCGCCCAAATCTTTTCCATGAATGGGACCCGTATCGATTCGCGCGCCTTGAACCACTTTGATTTTTTAGTTATCGCTTCCCAGTTCCTGCCCGTGAAATAATAGAGTATCCACCCGATGCCGGGGAGCAGGCACATCACAAGTATCCATGCGATAGTAACTGAAGGCTCCCTGTCGGTCGCAATCAAAAAGATTATGACGACCAACCAATACAGAACAAGCAGTGCCGTATAGCCCCAGCCAAGCCTGAATATGTCTGCGAAAATCATCGTTACTTTCTCCGTCGCCTTCCATGAGCACTCCCCTTGCGTGCGCTCTTTTTCAAAGCACCGAGAATTTCATCACTATCGGTGCCCTCGATCTCCGTACGCAACTTTACCACTTGATCACGAAGCCTGGCTGCCGTCTCGAAATCAAGAGCGACCGCGGCGTTGTTCATCTCCTCTTCCATTGCCGCGATAAGTCTCAAAGCTTCGCTCTTCGGTAGTTTCCCAAGCTCAGCAGCCGCATCTCGAATGCCACCATCGTCTTCGGACTCATCGCGCACAAAGGATACGATATCACTAATGGCTTTACGTATAGTCTCGGGTTTGATGCCGTGCTCTTCATTATATGCCGTCTGTATCGCTCGACGACGATTGGTTTCATCAAGCGCAAGTTGCATACTGTCAGTAACCCTGTCGGCATACATTATGACTTTGCCCGACACATTACGCGCAGCTCGTCCGATAGTCTGAATCAACGAGCGTGTATTGCGCAAGAAACCTTCTTTATCAGCATCGAGAATAGCAACAAGGGACACTTCGGGTAGATCGAGTCCCTCACGAAGCAGGTTGATGCCTACCACCACATCGATGACGCCTTGACGTAGTTCACGCAAAATCTCAATGCGCTCCATCGTGCCGATATCGCTATGTAGATAACGAACCCTAACACCTTGTTCGATAAAGTAATCCGTTAAGTCCTCGGCCATTTGCTTAGTAAGCGTCGTGACCAATGTGCGCTCGCCTGCCTCAACACGCTGATTGATCTCATCCAATAGATCATCGATCTGACCCGTGACGGGACGAACCTCGATCTCGGGATCGACTAGTCCGGTAGGACGAATGATCTGCTCAACGGTCTGCTGTGTTATGCCCAGCTCGTAATCGCCTGGCGTAGCACTAACGTATATCGCTTGAGGAATCTTTGATTCGAACTCATCGAATCGTAACGGACGATTATCGAGTGCGCTTGGCAAACGAAATCCGTGCTCGACAAGCGTAACCTTGCGTGAGCGGTCACCTTCGTGCATACCGCGCACCTGCGGAATGGTAACGTGGCTCTCATCTATGATGCAAAGCATATCGTCGGGGAAATAATCGATAAGCGTTGATGCGGGCTGTCCCGGCCTGCGCCCATCAAGATGGCGAGAATAATTCTCAATGCCGCTACAAAATCCCATAGTCTCAAGCATTTCAAGATCGTAGCTCGTGCGCATCTTAAGACGCTGCTCCTCCAGCAATTTGTTCTCTGACTTGAATTCTTGGAGGCGATCCTGCAATTCATCCTGAATGCTGATGATCGCCTCTTGAAGCATCTGCTGTTCGGTCACATAATGCGATGCCGGCCACAGAGGAAGTATCTCAAATGTATTGAGAACCTCTCCTGTGATCTGGTCGACTTCAGCGAGACGATCGATGTCTTCACCAAATAGTTCGATACGGATGGGATGGTCCCCGTACGGAGGGAATACATCGATAACATCTCCACGCACCCGAAACGAACCGCGCTCTAAAGAGAAATCGTTACGATCGTATTGAATATTAATGAGATCGTTTATTAATTGGTCGCGGTCATACGGTTGCTCCGTGTCCAAAAACACCGCCATGCCCGCATATTGTTCCGGCGAACCGATGCCGTAGATGCAACTCACACTTGCCACCACAACGACATCACGTCGCGATAAGAGGGATGCGGTTGCCGCATGACGAAGTTTCTCAACCTCCTCATTGATGGAAGAGTCTTTTTCTATGAACGTATCGGTCGTGGGAACATATGCTTCCGGCTGATAATAGTCGTAGTAACTTACAAAATAAACTACTGCGGCGTCAGGCAAAAAATCCTTCAGTTCTGCTGCCAGTTGGGCTGCAAGTGTTTTGTTGGGAGCCATCACCAGGGTAGGTTTTTGTACCTGCTCGATCAATTTCGCGATAGTGAAGGTTTTGCCGCTACCCGTAACACCTAAAAGTGTTTGATGCCGCAACCCTTTGTTAACGCCTTCAGTGAGCTCGGCAATAGCCTGTGGCTGATCTCCACTCGGCTCGAATGGCGAATGGACCTCAAACGGTCTTATCGCAACACGGCGGTCTTCCTTTTTTGAATCACTCATAAATATATCCTCGTTGTATCTCATCACGAAGTTCAAATTGTTCCGCACTCATTCCTCGATTCAGCGCGCGATTCAAACGCTCTTCATAAGACTCCTGAAGAACACGCACCTCCGCATGCTCCAGCCACGGATACTCACTTGCAGATAGCGGAAGCGGAGACTCAATGAGCACAATGCCCTCGGGGTGTTGCTCGAGAAATTCCTCAGCCCGTGCGCGCGCCAAGGACATGATGCGCGAATGCATCGCATTTTCCAATTTTTGAAGCCTCTTCAAAGAGGCGAATACATATTTTCCTAACTCTTTCCGGTCAACATCCGATCCCATTATTTCAGGAAGCACTTCGTGACCGATTGCGTCCAACTCAAGAATCATCGCAGGAGTATTTTGTGCCGCATATTCATTATGCAATGCCTTCACATACGTACTCTTTCCCGCGCAAATTTGACCAGTGACAATAATAATCATGAGGATTGCTTGCCCTCCCACCCGCGCTCTGTCGGCTCATAAAAGGCTCTATCCTTATAAGCCTCAGGGAGATATTGTTGCGTAACGTAGGCATCGCAATAATTATGAGGATATTTGTAGGGACCATATTGATCGCTTCCGGGCCTATTCCTGTCACGCAGATGACTGGGAACTGAATGCTCACTCCCACTGCGTACTGCCTCTAGTGCTGCATCGATTGCTTTGTATGATGCATTCGACTTGGGCGCAAGAGACAGGTAAATAGTTGCCTGTGACAAAATAATGCGACATTCGGGCATACCGATAATCTCCGCGCTTCGAAATGCGGCTTCCGCGATAAGTAGTGCGCGGGGATCAGCATTGCCTATATCCTCTGATGCCAGTATCATCATTCGACGTGCGATGAACTTTGGATCCTCGCCGCCATGCAGCATTCGAGCAAGCCAGTACACCGCGGCATCAGGGTCGCTTCCGCGCATCGACTTGATAAATGCGCTTATCACATCATAGTGGTAGTCGCCCCCCTTATCATAGGGAATCTGCTTCGAAGGCATCGCATCGCCCACCATCTCCAAAGTGAGCGGAATCAGACCATCATCGGTTTCAGTCTCCTGCAAATCTGCCAACTGTGAGGCGAGTTCAAGTGTAGTAAGCGCAACCCGCGCATCTCCTCCCGCCATGTGCGCAATCGCAGTGATGACCTCATCAGTCGCCGAGTATCTTTCCGCAAGCCCTCGCTCATCTACCAGCGCATTACTGACGACTACTTTTATGTCTTCGTCCGAAAGTAAGTCCAGCTCAATGATGCGTGAACGTGAGACAAGTGGACTATTGACTTCAAAGTAGGGATTCTCGGTTGTGGCACCAATGAGAACCACAATTCGATCTTCGACCGCATGGAGCAACGCATCTTGTTGGCTTTTGCTGAAACGATGAATCTCATCGATAAAGAGAATCGTGCGATTGCCCTCGATAGCAAGACGATTCTGTGCAGCCTCGAGCGACTTCCGTAAATCCGCGACGGTTCCCCCAATTGCGGAGACTTCATCAAAATATGCCTCGGTTGAAGCGGCGATAATTCGGGCAAGACTTGTTTTGCCGGTACCAGCTGGACCAAAAAACAGAATCGAGGAAAGCGCATCGGCCGCAATCACGCGCCGGAGCCATGTCTCCTCACCGACAATGGCTTCTTGTCCCACGAATTCATCAAGAGTACGTGGGCGCATACGCACTGCCAGAGGTGCGACTTGAGCACGTGCCTCACTAGAAGCACTATCGAAAAAACTTCCTTGCTTCATAGTACTAGTCTAACAAGAATGCGGTTGATTCTCATCGCCTCCACATGGCAGAATACGGATACGAGTGGTAGTGCCGATTGGTTGCGGTGACCTTTCCTCTAAGGAGTTAAGATCGTCAGCTACGCTGGCAATCTTTCAGTTTCTCGACCAATTCAATGATCAAGCGCACTAGCTCCACAATCACCCTCACAACCAGCGCAATTAGCGGTACTTTCAGGAGAATGCTCATAGTGTTCACTTCCTCTCCCATAGGACTGGAGGAGAGATCGCCACACGGCACTGCCATCTCTACTTTAACATAAAATCATACTCAACAGCGAACATTTGTTCGCTACTTTTGGCGCACTATTTCGTTGAAAGGATTTACCCAGATTGACTGTAGTGCCGGGGCCGAGAGGGTGAACCTGGATTCCCAGGTGGGTGCCCGCACGAGACCATTCTGGCTTCCACATCTAGGGAGGATACCCATAGTGTCCCGATAGTTAAGGCTCCCGATCAATAAGTGTTGGTTCGGCCGTATAGATTCGACCTCGGCACTACAACCAATCCCCATGGTTCCAGTATAACGTGCGTCCCATAAGAGAAAAGTAACAGTTCATAAATACGGAAATATCCATAAATCTTTGACGTAACAGTCAGATTTCAGCTACTCGTTGCTCGCGTCCTTCAGTCTCTCGTTTTCCTCAGTTACACCTTCAACATAGGCAATCAATTCATCGAGCTCATTGGTCAGCCATGTGAAACCCGTCTTTCCTTTGACGGTCAGTCGAAGGATCTGAATAAATGTAAGAGCCTCCTCTTTCGTCTCAATAGCCATGCGAGACTCTAATTAGCGCGGAGATGAACTTCTTTGAGCTGAGCTGGAGATACGCCACTCGGCGCACCCGTCATCGAATCGCTACCGCTTGATGTCTTCGGAAATGCAATCACGTCACGAATCGAGTCGAATCCTGCAAGAAGCATAACCAATCGATCGAGCCCTAATGCAATCCCGCCATGAGGGGGCGCTCCGTAACCGAGTGCCTCAAGCAGGAAACCGAACTCCTCAGTCGCCTGCTCCTCATCAAGACCCAATACGGAGAGTACTTCACGCTGCACATCAGTGTCATGGATACGAAGGGTTCCTCCGCCAATCTCCAGACCATTCATGACCAAGTCGTGACTGTAGCTGCCCACAGCTGCGGGGTCATTCGCAATCTTATCGAGATCCTCATCAAAAGGACGAGTGAAAGGATGGTGATTCGCAATCCAGCGCGTATCCTCATCATCGCGCCTGAATAGCGGGAAGTCAACGACCCACAATGGCGCGAATCCTGTGCGTTCGATTTCAAGTTCGTCAGCAAGTGCGAGACGCACTACACCCAATACTTCATTTACCGTATCGCGCGCATCGGCACCGAAAACCAAAAGGTCGCCCGCCTCGACATTCATGCGTTCACGAATAGCGGCGATCTCTTTATCGGTGAAAAACTTGACGATAGGGCTCTTTACCTCACCTTCACTTGTAAAGGCTATCCATGCCATACCTTTTGCGCCACTATCGATCGCCATCTGGTTAAATGCGTCGATCTTGCCACGGCTAAGGTCTCCCCCACCCTTGGCGTTAATCGCCTTGACAACTCCGCCGCCTTTGACTGCATTAGCGAATACACCGAATCCAGCGTCTGCGACAATATCACTGATATCAACCAACTCAAGCCCAAAACGCACATCAGGACGATCGCTCCCGTAGCTGTTCATAGCATCCGCATACGTCATGCGCGGTAGCGGTGTCTTGAATTCATGACCTGCTGCTGCCATGACTTTTGCCATGACCTCTTCCATCATCGCAAGAACATCATCTTGGCTCACGAAACTCATCTCTATGTCAACCTGAGTGAATTCTGGTTGACGATCGGCACGTAGATCCTCATCACGGAAACAGCGGGCAATCTGGAAGTATCGCTCGACACCACCCACCATCAACAGTTGCTTGAACAACTGCGGTGATTGCGGTAGCGCATAGAATTTTGTCGCATTCATTCGTGAAGGCACAATGAAATCGCGCGCGCCTTCAGGCGTTGATTTGCACAGAATCGGTGTCTCAACCTCAATAAAGCCAAGATCATCAAGCGCATTGCGAAAGGCATTCGTTACCTTGGATCTCAACTCAAGCACCTTTGTCATCTCCGGTCGACGAATATCAAGATAACGCCACTGCATACGAATCTTCTCATCCGTATCGGTATCATCTTCAATCTCAAACGGAGGAGTGTTGGAGCGATTAAGCACCTCAAGCTCTTGCACGACGACCTCGACTTCACCGGTAACCATGTTCGGATTCACAGTACCTTCTGGACGCTGACGCACAACACCGCTTATCTGAACAACCCATTCAGGACGAATAGTCTCTGCGAGAGCAAACGCCTCGCCGCTCTGATCGGGATCGAACGTGCACTGCACGATTGCGCTTCGATCGCGCAAGTCCACAAAAATGAGACCTCCGTGATCCCGACGCTTCGACACCCACCCGGAAAGGGTGACTTCTTGTCCGATAAGATCGCTTGTTAGCTGCTCATTGATATGGGAACGTGTTGAATATTGCGATGTCAACATAACTGGTTGCTCCTGTTTCTTAGATGTTTAAATGCTCCTAGGCATCATTTACTATTGCTGATTTTCTAGTCTATCAAGAAGCTCTTCGTAGACTACGAAGTCTTCCTCTTTTGTTTCCATGTTACGCAAAATTACACCACCGCGCGCGTCTTCATCCGGGCCAAGGATTGCGACAAACCACGCACCCGCCTTGTCCGCTACCTTCATTTGAGACTTGAGGGAACGGTTTGCCAAATCAGTCTGTACATACCAGCCCTCATCACGCAATTGCGCAGCGAAATCGAATGCCCGCGCTCTCATGTCATCGGTTGCGCACGCGACAAATATATCGCACTCACCTTGAGCGCTTAGCTCGAGTCCTGTGACCTCCAATGCCAAAACAGTGCGCTCAAATCCAAGCGCAAATCCGATACCGGGTGTCGGTTTGCCGCCAAGCGCCTCGAACAGCCCGTCGTATCGACCGCCACCGCCAAGCGCATTCTGAGAACCGAGCCCCGCATCAGTCTGAATCTCAAAGACGGTGCGCGTATAGTAATCAAGTCCACGTACGAGCGAATCATCTTGCCCGAATGGGATTTGGACCAACTCCAATAGTGTGCGAACCCCATTATCGTGTGCAGTACACTCATCGCAAAGTGAATCCATCATCCGAGGTGCGCCACTCAACACCTCCCGACATGCGGGGTTTTTACAATCGAGCGCACGAAGCGGGTTCGTGTCGGCACGCCGTACACATTCGTCGCAAAGCCTGCTGGTATTATCGAGAATGAACTGCTTGACTGTATCGCGATAAGCAGGCCTGCAAGACGAGCATCCCATCGAATTGAGGAGCAATCGCATCGACCCTTCAGGGATACCCAGCACAATGAAATAATTCCAAAGCATACTGATGATTTCCGCATCGGCTTCCGGCGAATCGTATCCTAGTGCTTCAGCGCCAATCTGATAGAACTGACGTTGACGGCCTTTTTGAGGACGCTCATATCGAAATTGCGGACCTCCGTAATAAAGCTTTGCGCCGGCACCATTAGCCGTAAGCGAGGCATTGATTGCCGCACGCACTACTCCTGCGGTATTTTCAGGACGTAGGGTAATCGAGCGTTCACCCTTATCCTCGAATGTGTACATTTCCTTGCCGACCACATCGGTTGCCTCACCGATGCCACGAGTAAACACTTCCGTAGATTCGAAAACCGGCGTATAGATTGGGTTGTATCCATAACGTCCAAACACTTCACGTGCCGCAATCATGCAATAATCCCACATCCGCGCGCTTGAACCTATCAGATCGACGGTCCCTTTGGGAGCATTATATCTATCTGCCACAGCAGCTCCTTACGATTCTGTTCATCTCTCTATTACATTCTAGTATAAGTACCGCGCAGCGCAGCAGTACTTCCGTTCAGTCTTTAGTGATGGAGGGGAGCTAGTCGACCAAATCCGCAAGTGACCTGGCTTCTAGATTATCTTTGATGAGCATGTCGATTTCTTCCCATACCTCATGTGCGGGACAATCTTCTATATTTTCACACCATTCAGGGTCCCGTTTGCACACCGAGCAACTCACTGACCCTTGTATTGCGGTCACAATCTCATAAAGATTGATGTCTTCTGGATTGCGCGCAAGGAGTGCGCCACCTGACGCGCCAAGCCTGGTAATAACCAGTCCTGCATCTATCAAATCACGCTGGATGCTTCGTGCAAACGCATAGGGAACTTTTTTCTCCTCTGCCATTTCGCGTACAGAAATAACCAGACCGGGGTTCTCGGCCAAATGCATCAACATCCTGATCGCATAATCAGTCCGACGTGTAAGTTCCGTGAGCCTCTCCTTCCAAGATGCCACCAACGCCATAACTATTCTCGCACATAGTACGGGTCATCTACCGAAAAACTTAAGGCCAAAACGGATTAACCATTGACTCCCGCGCAATAGTCGTTGTCGGTCCATGCCCTGGATACACTTTCACATCATGCGCAAAGCGATCAGCAAGCATCTCGAGCGAGGGTTCCATCTCCTCTGGAACCGATCCCGGTAAATCGGTGCGCCCGATGCTTCCCGCAAATAACATATCTCCTGTGAAAAGATGCTCTTCCCCTGTAGCGGGATCCTTCAAAAACAGGCACATGCTTCCGGGGGTATGCCCCGGAGTATCGACTACCTTGAAGCGTAGGTCGCCAGCCTCGATCTCATCGCCCCCTTTGACGGTTCGATCAATCTTTGGCTTAGGGGTTTCTACGCCGAACATCTCTCCACCGCGACCAAGCTCTCCCTTAAGTGCCTCGATTTCCTTTTCATGAGCCCATATGAATGAGCTGTTGTCATCGGCAACCTCATCGGCAGAGCCCACATGATCGAAATGGCCATGCGTCAAAATAACAGCACGTACCGGTCTGCTCGCAATGGCTTCGTTGATAACGTCGGTCTCATCACCTGGATCGATGACAGTAACACCGCCTTCACTGTCTTCAATAATCCAACAGTTGGTCTCAAGCGGTCCAACCGGCAATCTCTCGATCTTCATAGAGCTCCTTTCCGTATGGACTGCATGTGCTTCATCAGCATCCGCATGTCTCGCTCGGCATCATGCGATGAGCCTCGAATACACCTGCGACATCCCGCAAATCCTCAATCATCCCATCAAGTCGAGACAGATCGCCTATCTCGAATAGATATCTCATATCCACCACCCCATCGGGATGAGCATACGATGAGGACGAGATGATATCAACGCCCGCATCAGCAACCAAAACAGTGACGTCATGAAGCAAACGAAGTCTGTCGACTGCCTTGATGAGAACCTCAACCTGATAAATCGCCTGAGAATCATCATCCCATTGCACATCGATTATCCGCTCCGGAGAGCGCGTCAACGATTCCGCGTTAGGGCATACATATCTATGGACCGATACACCACGTCCACGCGTCACAAATCCGATAATCTCATCGCCGGGAACCGGATTGCAGCAACGGGCAAGTTTAACCAACGGATGCTCAAGTCCCTCGATCTTAACCCCCGCATTGCGTCGATTTCGTTTTTTGGGGCGAATGGCAACTGACTCTTCTGCTTTGGGAAGGGCCTTTATCGGCTCGGCGGGAACCAGTCCTTCTTCGCGCTCAATCTTCTTGAAATAGGATCGTATCTTCGACCGAGCCGATGAGGTCTTGACGACATTGAGCCAATCCCTGCTCGGACTCGTGCTCTTGTTTGTAAGAATCTCGACACGATCACCATTTTGAAGTTCGTAGGCAAGAGGAACGATCGCGCCGTTGACTTTTGCGCCCACACAATAGAATCCAACCTCGGTGTGGATATGAAAAGCGAAATCAAGAGGTGTTGCACCACGCTTGAGTGACTTCACATCTCCGCGCGGAGTAAATACGAAAACCTCTTCTTGGAACAGGTCTATCTTGAGCTCCTCCATGAATTCGCTGGGATCATCGAGTTCCGTCTGCCACTCAAGCATCTGACGAAGCCATGCGAGCCTTTCATCGAATGAGCCGGCGGAAGTGCCTTCTTTGTATCGCCAGTGTGCCGCCACACCGTATTCGGCCATGCGATGCATCTCGGTTGTGCGTATCTGTATTTCGAGAGGACTGCCTACAGGACCGATAACCGTGGTATGAAGCGACTGATACATATTGAACTTAGGCATCGCGACATAATCCTTGAAGCGTCCCGGCATGGGCGTATAGATGTTGTGGACCGTACCCAAAGCGCCGTATACATCCTTGATATTGTCAACGATAATGCGAAGTGCCAGCAAGTCATAGATCTCGCTGAAGTCCCTTCCCTTGCTTATCATCTTTTGGTAGATCGAATTAAAGTGCTTGGGACGTCCCTGAATGTCCCCCTCGATTCCGACCTCACTTAACGCCTCTTGAATTTCTTCCATGACGCGCTTCGTATAGATATCCCGCTCAATACGAGACTGTTTGACCATCTGGGAAATCTCAGTATATTTCTCAGGATCCAAATGGCGAAAGGCGAGGTCCTCCAGCTCCCATTTGATTTGCGAAATACCCAATCGATGCGCGAGTGGCGCGAATATCTCCATCGTCTCACGCGATTTCTCTATCTGCTTTTTCGGTTCGAGCGCATCAAGAGTCCGCATATTATGAAGACGGTCAGCCAACTTGATAAGGATGACGCGGATGTCTTGCGCCATCGCGATGAGCATTTTGCGCATCGATTCCGACTGCTGCTCTGTTTGGGTATCGAATTCGATTCGGCCGAGTTTTGTCACGCCATCGACAAGCAAGGCGACTTCCTCGCCGAACGCTTCCTTTACCGTATCAAAAGTAACCTCTTCGCAATCCTCAACCACATCGTGCAAAAGAGCTGCTTGAATCGTATGGATATCAAGTCTGAGATCGGCAAGGATCAATGCTGTCTCAAGTGGATGATTGATATAGGGCTCCCCTGTCTTGCGAAGCTGCCCTTCATGAGCCTGAACCGCAAATTCATACGCGTCGACGACCCGCGCGATTTCTTCCGCATCATGATGGGTTTCCAGTACCGCTGCCAGTGTTTCGACCGTCGTCATGCACGCCCCTCGTCACTCCGTGTGGGCAAAATGGGTTTGTTGAACCGGTCTCGCAATTGATCCGCCGAAGCCGTCAAAACCCATTGCTTGAAGTCATCGAAGTCAACGATTTCCTCAAGGCCTTCAGCATAACGCACGCTTTGCTCCAAATCAACCTTATCGGGACTCGGTGCAAGAATAATCCTTCGGGCGCTACTGCGTCCCTCAGTTGACAAAAATCCCAGCTCACGAAATACGCCGAGTGCAATACTCGCAGTCTTGTCGGTCAGCCTCATGGGAAGCGGGCCGCTCTTTTTGAGCACCTCGGTCGCGCTCATCGCAATCTCATCATTGGTAATCTGGAATCGCTGTCCATCCCTGCCTGCAACTGAACGTAGTACTTGATAGATCGCGACGCAAACCTCGCGAGGAGGAGCCAATGACGTCAGAATATGCTCATTTATCTTCGCGTCCTTCTCGCCAAAAATGAGATGGACCGTCGCCTGACGGTTATCACGTCCGCTCCGCCCCGCCATCTGATTGAATTCGACCGCGGAAAACGGCATATGATACAGCACGACGTGACGCACATCAGGGATATTGACCCCCTCGCCGAAAGCACTCGTCGCTACGACGACCTGTATCCGACCGTCTCGAAATCGTCGCTCTATCTCATGACGAGAGCTTTGAGCAAGTCCTCCGTTATAAAATGCGCATTTCCATGCAAGTTCAGGGATTGATTTGCGTAGGGTCCGTGCAATCGCGACCGACTCGTTGCGCGAATTGACATAGATGACCATCTTCTCTCCGCGACACGCGAGATCCAACACATAACTGTCCTTCTGAGGACAGTTGCGATTATCAGAAAGCATAAGGTTATCGCGCACGCTTCGATCAAGGACTCGATGATGGATATCAAGTGCTTCACAAATCGTATCCGCGACCTCATCGCCCGCAGTTGCCGTCACGGCCAAAGTCGTCGGATTGCCTAACGTCTCAAGGGCTGAGCGCATCGTCCGGTATGCTGGCCTGTTACCTGCGCGCGCCTGTCCGATATGATGCGCCTCATCGACTACCATAAAGCCGACTCGGCCGCTTGCCGCAAATTTGTCGGCATGAAAATGAAGGAATTCCGGTGTCGTCAGGATCACATCAAGTTGTCCCTCGCGCAACGCTTCGAAACTTTCAGCCCGCGCAGTCTGCGAACTCTCGCCCGTAACGATCGCGACAGAAAGTCCGATATCGGCAAAGGTGCTTTCCAAATGATACGCCTGATCGGTGACCAACGCACGCAAAGGATAGACGAAAATGCTCGCCTTCTTCTGCTGTATCGCAAGTTTTGCTGCATGAATATGGAAGATGAGTGATTTGCCGCGACCGGTAGCCATGACCGTCAATGTGTTCTTTCCGTCCTCGAGAGCCTCGAGTGAACGGGATTGCGCCGGATGGAGTTCATTATCCCCAATGAAATGATGCTTGAGAGCACGCTCTAGCTCTTTTCCGGTGTATTGCTCGAACCTGCTTCGCTGCACGACACGATAATTCGCATGCTGTCGCGCAGTCTCACCGACATCGCTTCGAGTTACGATAACGTTAAGGCCATATGCCTTCCCGTCCTCACCGCCGGTAATCGATCCGATCTCGATGAGATATGTCTTCCCCTCATCGAGCGCCGGGGCCATCACAGCAGCCAGATCTCGATTGAGGAATCCGACCTGTTGGCCACAGCTTATCGTATACACCGCACACGCATTACTGTCATAGGCATTGCGGAGATCACGGCGAAGCTCAAGCTCATCATCCAGGGTGAGACGCGCTAAAATTTCCTGACGCCCCTCAAAAGTAACACCTGCAAGTTTGGTGAAAAATGAAGGCGCATCAAGAATACCATCATAATCCCGATGCCGAAGCGTTTCAGCAGCATGCTCGAAAAGATCGGCGATAAAACCACTCTTGTTAGGATCATCGACATCAGGCTCACTCAAAAAATCGAGCTGGGAAACAATTACATTGGGACGTCGCACTCCTTGCCACTCTTCAATTTCGAGATTGAACGTCATATCCGCAACTTCAAATCGTCCAAATCGTGATTCGATATCGGGAGACCTGAAATGAATAGCCGGTACTTTCGTATCCCCTTGAACCGCCATGAATTTGAGGTGTATGCCGTCTTTTCCTACACAATTCGTATCAGTGATCTGAATTGAGGAAGCCAAAAGAAGTGGGCGGGTATTGGATCCCCCGAAGGGCTCGAGGCTATTGATTTCTTCGGCAAGCGAGAGTGTGATATCACTAAGCGAGACACTTGCGTCAGCGACTTTCTCCTTATGGAAATCCTCATCAGGTAGCGCATTCAGATACTCGAGAAATGCTTTACGAAATGATTCGATGTTCTCACAGCGCAACGAAAGCCCTGCTGCTGCCGAATGGCCACCCCATCGTTCAAGATGCTCGCTACATGCTTCGAGTGCCACGAATAAATCGACCTCACCAACACCGCGCCCTGAACCAGTGGCAATGCCGTTTTCAATTGAGCAGAGGATTGTGGGGACGCCATATCGTTCCGCAATACGCGAAGCAACGATTCCTTTTACGCCATCATGCCAGCTCTCTCCCGCAAGCACCAACCCGCGTTCACCTTGATAAGACGCGTCTATTTCCGCGAGCACCGCCTGCATGAGCTCGGTCTCGATCTGCTGTCTGTCTTTATTTCGCTCATCAAGAAGTTCACTATAGCGGATTGCCTCATCCCAATCATCGGTCAAAAGAAGATTGAGTGCCTCAAGTGGAGTTCCCATTCGACCTGCTGCGTTAAGCCGCGGCGCCAGACTGAATGAAATCCGTTCAGCCGAAAGATTTCCCTTATCTATTTTTACTACCTTCGCAAGTGCTCCAATACCTATATTGGGGTTCGTGCGCATCTTTTCGAGTCCCGCCTTGACGAGCGCGCGATTCTCGCCCAGCAAGGGCATGACGTCAGCTACGGTTCCTAAAGTGGCAAGATCGACATAATCAAGCCACAGGTCAGGCTGATCAAGCTCAGATGCCACCAACTGAAGAAGCTTTAGCGCGACACCCGCACCAGCAAGCTCGTATCCGCATCCGCCTTCATCAAACGGTACTCCGTAATCCGAATCAAGTTTTGGGTTTGTCACAGGAATGCCTTGCGGAACCAGATCGCCCGGTTCATGATGGTCGGTAACCACCACATCGACTCCCTGTTGCTTCAATTCAGCAACCTGATCACGCGATGAGATACCCGAATCAACCGTAATGACCAAATCAGGGTCAAGTTGCGCGATACGCGCAATCGAGGTCTCTGAAAGACCATACCCCTCTTCAAGTCGATGGGGAAGAATGGGGCTTACTGTCGCGCCGAGTCGACCCAACCCTCGCACCAAAATCGCTGTCGCGCTCATTCCGTCGACATCATAGTCGCCAAATACGCAGATGCGTTCATTTTGACGAATAGCCTGTATCACCCGATCGGCGGCTTCTCTCATGCCATATATTTCACAAGGGTCGAGCCAGTCACGCTCAAGATTCGCCGTCATAAAGCGGTCTACGATAGATGGATCGGTGAACCCGCGAGAATACAGGATCTCCGCGCATATCTGCGACACGCCGCATTCTTGCGCAAGCATATCGACAACTTGTGCGTCGATATAGGGTGGACTCACCCGCTTTTTTGGGTGGTTGATACTCATGGGTCTCGTTGCCTACTCGTTCGTCTTTACGAGTTTTATAGTAACACGAGGGTGGGTCAGTCGTTAATAGTCATCCACAGCAGGGCTATTACGCCAATCAGATAAGAATTCCGCATAGCATTCCGCCTCGATCGCTTTGCGCGCCTTCGCAGTCAGGTCAAGCAGATAGTGCACATTGTGCTGGCTGAGAAGAATCGGGCCGAGCATCTCCTTCGTGGTCACGAGATGACGCAGGTAGGCACGTGTATGGTTTGCACATGTATCGCATGAGCACTCAGGGTCAAGTGGAGTGAAATCCTCGGCATATTGAGCATTGCGCAGATTCATACGTCCCTGACTGGAAAACGCGGTTCCCATACGCGCGGTACGCGTAGGAAGCACACAGTCGAACATGTCGACGCCCATACTGATCGCCTCAAGCATCGAGGTAGGATTGCCTACTCCCATAAGATAACGAGGCTTATCATGCGGAAGCGCGTCGCATACCGCAGGTAGACTTTCGAGCATCATCTCATGAGGTTCCCCTACACTGTAGCCTCCGATGCCGTACCCGGGAAATCCAATATCGGTCAGACCTGCAACCGATTTAAGACGTAGATCGAGGTGAATGCCCCCCTGCACAATGCCGAAGAGCATCTGGTCTTCACGAGTGTGCGCATCTTTGCACTGCTGAGCCCATTTGAGAGAAAGATCAACTGCGGCCTCAACCGCTTCTTTCTCTGCAGGGTACGGAGGACACTGATCGAGCTGCATGATAATGTCGGCCCCGATAAGTTGCTGGATACGCATATTCTCTTCCGGTGTCCAGAAATGATACGAGCCATCAAGAATGGAGCGGAATTCGACCCCTTCATCACTAAGCTTAAGCGTATCTGCCAATGAGAAAATCTGGAAGCCGCCGCTATCAGTGAGTATCGGTCTCTGCCAGTTCATGAACTCGTGCAATCCTCCAGCTTGCGCGATAAGCCCAGCACCAGGACGCAGGTAGAGATGATACGTATTACCCAACACAATCTGCGCACCCAATGACTCGAGCAGGACAGAAGTCATTCCTTTGACTGTACCGCGTGTGCCGACTGGCATAAACACAGGTGTCTGAACGTCCCCATGTGCGGTATGCACGGTACCACGTCGTGCCGCGGTTTTCGCATCCTTTTTTATGAGGGTATAGCCAGAGGTTTTCATGCGCATTATTGTATCAGCATCGCATCGCCGAAGCTCAAAAAGCGATATCCGTTCTCGATAGCCTCCTGGTACGTATTCATTATTGTGTCGCGATCAGCAAAAGCGCTCACCATCATCATCAAGGTTGAGCGCGGTACGTGAAAATTCGTGATGAGCGCGTCAACCACCTTGAATTCATAGCCCGGCACAATAAATAATCCACTCGTTCCCGCAAAGGGCTGAAGCTCCCCGTTCGCATCGTTTCGTATCGTCACCTGATACATGGTCTCCAGTGCACGAGTCGTCGTTGTGCCTACCGCAACGACACGCCCATGCCTCCTTCGGGTTTCGGTTATCGCATCGAGAACCGGTCGATCGACCTGGATATACTCGGTATGAATAGGGTGATCGGCCGGGTTATCCACACCTACTGGGCGGAATGTATCGAGCCCAACGTCAAGCCGCACCGTCTCTATCCGAACCCCTTTGTCTTTGATGCGGTCGAGCAACTCTTCGGTGAAGTGAAGGCCTGCCGTAGGGGCTGCGGCGCTATGCTCCTCATGCGCATATACCGTTTGATACAACTCATCATCCTCGATCTCCTGCACAATGTAGGGAGGTAATGGAACATGTCCCACTTTGTGAATCGCAGCCTCTACCGTACCGGAAGGCGACTGGAGTTCGATAGTACGAATACCTTCCTCGCCCTCTTCGATTATAAACCCTGAAAGCTCGATCATGTCATTACTGTTGCCGATCACCAATCTCTGCCCTACACGCGCCCGTTTACCAGGCTTCACTAAACAGCTCCACGTTTGCGTCCGATCATCAACCGATTCGATCTTGCTCAAGAGCAGGACCTCTACCGCTCCTCCCGTATGCTCCTTGACCATATTGAGTCGAGCAGGAAGCACGCGCGTATCGTTGACGACCAAAAGATCATCAGGTCCGAGAAACTCGAGAATGTCGGTGAATATCCGATGCTGAATCTCTTTTGTATCCCGATCGAGCACCAGCAACCGACAACTGTCACGCGGAGATAGCGGCACCTGAGCAATATACTCATCCGGCAGATCATAGCTGAAGTCAGCCGTCGCAAAAGGTAGCGGCGTGTAATCTTTGCCGGGAACAAATGAAAGCGTGTTCATAAAGATTATTCGAACGAGTATCCCACTTGGCGTGCGGCAGCCTCAACGGTGTTCTGCATGAGCATCGCACGCGTCATAGGGCCGACTCCTCCAGGAACGGGAGTGATCGCGCCTGCCAGTGATTCGACTGCTTTATAATCAACATCCCCGACAAGTCCCTTGTCGGTTCGATTGATGCCTACGTCGATAACAACCGCGCCCGGCTTGACATAATCGGCATCAACCATCAGGGGACGACCCACTGCCGCAATCAAGATATCAGCCTCACGACATATCCCGGGAAGATTCTTTGTGCGCGAATGACACATAGTAACGGTTGCGTTCTTTTCTAAAAGCATCAGTGCCTGTGGCTTGCCCACGATATTGCTTCTCCCGATGACTACGGCATGCTTGCCCTCGACGTCGATATCGTGCTCCTCTAAAAGACGCATGACTCCCCAGGGAGTACAGGCGCGCAACCCATCCAGTCCACGAAGCAGATGCCCCATGTTATACGGGTGAAAACCGTCGACATCCTTTTCGGGCGAGATGCGCGCGATTACCTGCTCTTCGTCAAGGTGCGCGGGCAACGGCATCTGAACGAGTATCCCATGCACCGATTCGTCAGCATTAAGCGTATCGATGAGTACATTGAGTTCATCTTGAGTCGTATGGGTCGGCAAACGATAGTCCAAGCTATCGATACCAACCTCCTCCGCATCACGACCTTTCATCGTGACATAACTCAGCGATGCGGGGTCATCGCCAACCAGCACAACAGCAAGACCCGGGTTGATGCCCGTCTTTTCAGCCATGCGATCAACCATCTCCCCAGTTACCGCTTTGACTGTCGCGGCAGTCTTATTTCCATCGATAATCGTTGTCATGTTCACTCATTTCGGTAATGTGTTGGTTATATACGTAGTATATCAGTGATTATTTATTCACTCTTTCGCACGCGCCTCGCGTTGCGCCTGAGCCTCATGCCTGCCAAGCTCACATCCGCAATAATTCTGACGATACATACCGAGTTCGCGTGATTTTCGTGATGCGATTGAGTAATACTGGCTGAAATCATATCCTGCATAAATGAGCTTATATCTCTCGCACAGTTCGGAGGCGAGCTTCTCGATTAGCTCCTGACTCTGATAAGGGCTTATAGTAAGTGTTGTCGCAAAATGAGTACACCCCTGTTCATCAGCCCACTTGATTACGCGCTCGAAACGAATCCGATAGCACTGCTCACAACGCTTGAGCGTATCGGGCACACCCCTTGTCGCATCACTCCACGCATCAGGTTCATATTCAAATTCGACATACGACAGATCCTGTGATTGCGCATACGCGATAAAGGCATCGCGCCTACGCCCGTACTCTTCCAAAGGATAAATATTGGGATTGCAGTATGCCGCAACGATACGTTCGAAATCCTCGCGAAGAAGCCGTAGGGGCTCGATAAGGCAGGGAGCGCAACAAGTATGCAGAGCAAGTCTTTTCACAAAAATAGTCTAACAATAATTCAATTCGTTCAGGCGTCAAAAAAGGGAGCGATATTTCGCTCCCTTTGGATTACGCACTATTCAGGACTTGCCGGACGTTGTGCGTTGCGTTGCGCGCAATTAAGCCTTGCGCACGTTGCTGGCTTGGTCTTTCCCGTTGCGACCCTGTGTGATGTCGAACTCGACAGCAGCACCCTCCTCGAGAGTCTTGAAGCCATCAATCTGAATTTCTGAGAAGTGAACGAAAAGATCTTCGCCATCCTCTTGCTCGATGAATCCGTAACCCTTGTCTGGATTGAACCATTTTACCTTGCCTTCAGCCATGCAAACCCTGCTTTCTGCCCCTCGCATTCGAGGAACTAACTCTACGATGGACGACAATACCTTTGCCGTGCACATCGCATAAACCATGGAGTCAACTTTTCAACTCCGCCACAAGTATACACTAAAAATGAAATTCACTTCAGAAATGACGGCTTGGATGCATCTCTGGAGGATTCGCAAACTGATTGCAGGTACCCGAATAGGACTGCATTTACTTTGGTAAGGTTATACCTCCTAGGCGTGATGGTGTTCGCTTCAAAAACAGTCATTAGACAC
>Ga0209737_10000782_pt1 | contig 24450 bp, 19 predicted proteins | sample TergutCu122P3_FD_187284 | JGI IMG/M metagenome (GOLD analysis project Ga0209737, IMG submission 187284) | Cubitermes ugandensis P3 segment gut microbial communities from Kakamega Forest, Kenya - Cu122 P3 (SPAdes) (version 2) | ecosystem: Host-associated > Arthropoda: Insects > Digestive system... | reverse complement strand
TTATCATCGAAAATTGTATGCAAAATTGATTGAATATTTGGACACAAAAGCATAACAATACAAAACAATCCGGATTCTAATTTCCGAATACGCTGAATGGCAACAAAACGGCTACACGCATCAAGAGGTCAATCAAGAATATATTCAACAGTTTTCGCGAAAACGACAAGCCGAGCAGTTTGTCGAACTTTTCACAAACACAAAAAAATCTTAAAAACATATTAAAATCTCAAAACAATTTTCATTATCACATTGTTAATATAAAGAAGCAAGCGCAAGTCTGAATTTGTGTTTGTTCTCGAAATTTTAAATAATTCACCATTAAAACAATGCAAGTATGAAACAACACTTTCTTCCGAAAATCGCACTGGTTTTTTTGTCGGTTTTCCTAATCCTTCAATCTTGTCAAACAGACCTTGATTGGGATAATATTAAAAAAGAAATTTATGTTCCATCTCCCTTTTCATTTCCTATCGGAAAAGCAAGTATTAGTCTTTTGGACTTATTAGAAAATGCTGATTTCGGCGATGGAGATTATACATTAAGTGAAAATGCCGATGGTATTGTAGCACTTTCCATCTCTTTTCCTATCGAAAACCGAATCAATCTTAATATCTCGGAAGATATTAGTGTTCCGGACATACCCATTCCATTTCCTTTGATGGTCAGTGCAGGCACCTATAATGCAACAAATCCGGTATTAGCAACATTTGCAAACATAGCAAAGGTTGATGGAGGCTCTGATCTTCAAAACATCACCGAATTAATTGTTGATGAACTTATTATTGAAATGTCGGCAAGCATGCTCCCGCCCGAAATCTTGTCGAACGTCAACAAATTGCGTATTAAAACAACTTTCCCCACCACACTGTGTGTAGATACAGATATTCCATTTACCGAAGCAGTTAATTTGAGTCAGGTAAATAATAATCAAGTGGTAGAACTGAAGATTTCTAATGTCAAATTTACGCTCTCAGCCGGCGATTTTGCATTTGCAATAGATGTGCAACTCGAACTGATAGATGGCAATGATGTAGTAATTTCTACATTTACCGGATTAATTGTGCAATACGCCATAAAAAAACTTACCTGGAAAACTTTGTATGGTGCTCTGCCGCCGACACTGAACGAACAGGTTGCCAACGAAACTCAACCATTCGATTTGGGTATGTTGAAAGGTTTCACATTCAGAAATCCGATGTTAAAATTAAATGCAGTGTCGAATGTAGGTGCTTTGTTTGCCCTTACGGTTGATAATCTGTCGGTACATCATGCCGATGGTTCACAAACGGCGGCATTGTTCGACAACGGCACTTCGAGCAAAACCATCGTTACCCAAAATCGTCCTACGGTTCCGGGACAAACAGAAGTGATTTTAGACAATTATATCTTTGACCGTCAAACGATTCTTAATTTCTCCGATTTGTTTGCGAACGATTCGGAGTCGTATTTCAAATATTCTTTCTCCATTGGTGGTGTGCCGGGCGATGTCGGTGCTTATATCACAAGCAGTCCGCAGCCTTATATTGAAATAACCGATGCAACGGTGATTTTGCCTTTCGATATGATAGTAAATAATTTTTCGTATGAGGATAAAATTATGGTTTCGGGAGTTGATGCCTTGCCGCAACACATCAGTCCGGAGAAAGTTTATTTACAACTCACAGTTGCGAATGGATTTCCGGTTGAAATTATGCTCGAACTGACCGGATTCTTTGATAAAAACGGAAATCCAATTCCTGCATTCTATCCTATTAATTTCATAGGAGGTGGAAGTAAAAAAACCATTCCTGCGCCTACGGTACAAAACGGAATGGTAGTCGGTGGCATTACAGATACAGTTCTTCTGATCGAATTTTCGGGTGCTAACTACAAAGGCTTTGCCGATTTGAACGAAATTGGCTACAAAATTTCTTTTGATGGCTCAAGCGCAGGCGGAAATAATAGAGCTGCGATTTTTTCAACCTCTAATTTCCTTTCAATTCATGCAGCAGTTTCTTTAGAGGGCAGTATTACATTATACGACCTTAATAACACAAAATAAAAATTAGCCAGATGAAAAATCAAATAATAAAAACCACCATTGTATTTTTGATAATCATTTTATCAAATTTGGCTGCCAATGCGCAAGCTATTAATACACCCTATTTCTTGGAAAATACTCCAACACGTCATTTATACAATCCGGCATTTCAGCCACAAGGCACTTGGTATCTAAGCATTCCGCTTATGGGACATGTGCAGGCAGGAATTTTCAACAACTCGGTTTCGGTGAAAGATCTGGTATATAAAGACGTAAGAGGCAATACAGTTACAGCTTTCAGTCCGCACGGAAGAGATAAGCTGTATAACAAAATGAGAGACGGGATTTTGATTGCTCCAAATCTCGACATCAACCTGTTGGGTTTTGGTTTCCGAACAAGTATTGGTTATTGGACTGTTGGAATAAATACCAAAATGGACTTGGATATTGTGCTTCCCAAAACAGGCTTGTTGTTGTATGGAACAGGAACCGTTCACGAGCCGAAAGTTTCGGATTTCAGCAAATTGGGCGTGAAGTCTAATTTTTATTCAGAACTTGCTTTAGGTTATTCAACTGCAATTAACGACAAGCTGACAGTAGGCGGAAAAATCAAATTGCTTTACGGACACGGTGGAATGAATACAATCAACAACCGGCTTGACCTTACCACCGGAGTTGACAAATGGGCAATTGATGGTGATATGAGTTTGTTGGTTGCCATGCCGATGTCAATCTACAATGAGGCTGAAAACAAATTTGAAATGGGAACTGCTTCTTTTCGAGAATGGTTTAGTCCATCGGGAATGGGAGCGGGCATCGACTTGGGTGCAACCTACAAACTAAACAATGAGCTTTCGTTTGCTGCTTCGGTAACTGATTTAGGTTTTATTCGCTGGACAAAAAATGCGACCGATTTGTACTACAATACAAGCTACAGTTTTACCGGCGTTGAGATAGATGGCTTTAATTTTGACCACATTGGTGGTTTTGTCGATAGTACTTTTAACGCATTGCAACAAGGATTTAATCCAAAATCAATTGAAAGTTTCACTACCGGAACAACTGCAAAAATCAACTTAAGTGCCGAATATGCTTTTTTTGACAGTTTCAGCGTTGGTTTGTTGTCGCGCACCATGTTTTACAAACGCACAAGACAAGACTTTACCTTAGCGGCAAATTATCGCCCGTTTGATGCACTAAATCTAACGGCTGCTTTTACCTTAATCAACGGACGAACCGGAACATTGGGATTTGCTGCGGCTACTCAACTGGGTGCTTTCAATTTCTTCTTAGGAGCCGACTATCTGCCTTTGCGCTATGTGAATATCCCATTCGATGTGTTTAGCGAAGGCTCAAATGGAAGTCTTACTTTGCCATACGCCACAAAAGGCATGAATTTTGCCTTCGGTTTTAATTTGGTTTTTGGCAGAAAAAAAGCGCAGGACTTGGTAGCCATGTTTTAATTGCGAAAACAAAAGACACACAAAATGAAAGATAGAATCATTGCATTAAAGGATTACAAAAATTTGGCGAATGCCAATTTAGACAGTGCTGTATTAAAAGAAGCCGGCATCGAATGTTTTGTTGGCAATCAGCAAGTGGTAGAACTATATCCTATGTTTCAAGACATTGATCAGGGCTTGAAAGTATATGTATTAGAAAAAGACTACAAAAAGGCAAAAGAACTGCTTGAAGAATATCACTCGGCAGATGCTGTTGAATAAACTTTAATCTCTACTATAGGAATTCGCACAAAATCCCGCTCTTTCCACAAAGGATGCGGGATTTTCAGTTCGGGCATATCAATAATCAAATCGTCATAAAATATAATGTCAATATCAATTATCCGATCGGTGTAATTGCCGTTTTTTGATTTGATTTTTCGTCCCATTTTTTGCTCAATTTCCTGTGTTTTTTTAAGCAATTCGGCAGGCGAAAGCTTTGTTTCGACCGCCACTGCCACATTCAGAAAATCATGTTCCGACTCAAAACCCCAAGGCGCAGAATGATAGAAAGACGAAACGCTAACCACCTCGCCAATCGTTTCCGAAATCAGCGAAATTGCCGTTTCGAGATTTGTTTTTTTGTTTCCTAAATTTGTGCCTAAGGAGAGATATGTGTGTGCCATTGGAGAAAAATTGAATTGCAAAGATAAAAAATAATCTTGTCATGCACTTAGGTTCTTTCACAAAAACTGGTTCAAATAGCTTTTAAATTGTGCGGTAGTTTCAAAATTCATTTTCTTTGCCAAGCGTTGTTTTATTTTTCGCGCCGATTCTTCCTTTATGTTGAATATTAATGCTATTTCGTGTAAACTCAGTCCAATCAGAAACAAATAGCAATACATGATTTCTTCGCTGGTAATTTTTGGGCAGTCTTGCTCAATGCGTTGGGGCAGGTTATTGAACAAAGGGTTCATTTTTTTGAAAAACACATCCGATTTATCGTAATGCAATTCATTTTTTAGTATTTTGATGTCTTGCTCGTCTCGTTCGGAGAAACTCATTTTTTTGCGCAAAAGGCTTTGCGTTTTTTGTTGTTCGCGTATTTTACTCAACAGATTGTAGCGCATTTTTGCCCGATGTTCCTTAGCTGTTTGTTCTGTTTTTATTTTTAGTTCTTTTTCTGCCCACTCTTTTTTCGCAGCGACTTGTTTTTTGGCTTTGCGCCAATACCAAATGCCGGCATAAGCGCATACGGCTATCGATAATGTTATGACAGCAGAATATTTCCATCTGTTTTTTCTTACCCTGCTCACTTCCTCCTTCATGTCATAGATTTCCTTTACTACACCGAACGCCGACTGGCTTTTTTGCATGTTTGCAGAATCATTATATGCCATATACAGAAGCATATAATCATTTGCTGTTTTGTATTCGCTTTGAATAGTAGCGAGATTTGTTAATATGCGGTAATAATTTCTTTTTTCGGAATAACTTGTCAATTTCGGGAACCTAAAGTTAGCATAATACGCAGCATAACAGAACACTTGCAATTTGTAATAAATCTCGGCAAGTTTTAAATACCGCCAAGTCAGCTCTTTTTCTGACGAAAATTCAATGCTTTGTCTAATATACATTTTTGCCAAATCGTATTTTGCATTGTAAAAATAGTATCGAGCAATATTTTCAAATGCTTGACTTTTTACATCCGGTTTGTCTGATAGTTACAAGGCTTGCAAAGATAGTTCTTTCAATTTGTCTTCGTCTTTTTCCAACTGATTGTAAACAACAGACATAGCCAGTAGAGCAAGTGCCAAACTTCTATTTTCACCACTCAATTTAAAATAGTGTGCTGCCCGCCTGTAATACGCGATACTCTCTTTTGTTTCTTTCAACGAGGAAGCAATCACAGCCTTGTCGTAGTAAATTTTCCCCAATAAATTATAACAATTTCTATTGAGATATTTGTACGCATTTAAAAGCAATTCCAAAGTTTCTTGATATGAATATGAAGATTGAGTGGCTCTTGATTTATAAAAGAATGCTTTGGCTAAAGGGATATTTGCATTTTTTCTGCGATAAAAATTAATGGAATGATCAATAATATCGAGTGGTGGAAAAATTCGATGTGTTTTATCAATAGCAGCATAATATAGGATGCCAAAATGCGCTTTTTCGGTATCTGACAAATGGGCATAGTCGGAAAGTACCAATTCTAATATGTACAGTGTCGAATCGGGTGCAGTATCCAACAATCTTTCAGCCTCTTTTATCGTTTCATTACGATGACTTACCGAACAAGAACTGAAAAAAAAAACGAGAGAAAATATGATAAAAAGAACTTTACTCATAAATAAAAACTTTCGTCTGTATATTTTTCACAAAGATAAACAAAATTATTAATTTGCAAAAAAGATGGATTGATTTTTTTGATTTTGGGACGAAAAATGCGGTTTTCTCCGAATTTTAACAGTCTGTCCCAAAAGTTTTTTGAAACAACACTGATAGTCAATTGTTTACGAACTCGTTTGTCCCACTTTTTTCTGCGAAAAAATTTGGACGATAAAAAATCTACCCCTAATTTTGTCCCAAACGTAACAATTAAAAACTAAAAAACTCTCATGAAGAAACAATTTTTCACTCTGTTATTTTGCAGTATGACAATATGCGTACAAGCACAATCAAGCCTCAAACGAATTGTAGAAAGTTATCAGTATAATTACAGGCAGTAATAAGTTGGCAGTAATAAGTTATCAGCAACATCATAAAACGCCCACGATAGTAAACTGACACACGAAGCGATGACTAAAATGTGGGCGTTCCAGCTGACAATAATGTAAAAAATAAAATTTAGACAGATGAAACAGTATATTTTAATAGCAATAATCAGTCTTTGCGCTTTATCAATCTTTGCGCAAAGCACCGACCAAAATTTTATCAAAACTACCACTATCACCAATGCAAGTGGAACGGAAAAGATAGAACAAATTGTTTATTTCGATGGATTGGGGCGACCTGTGCAAACCGTGCAAAGAGGCATTACGCCTACATGGCAAGATTTGGTAAGTTTGACAGAATACGATGCTTTCGGGCGCGAATACCGGCAATGGTTGCCCTTGCCGGAAGCAGCGAATAGAGGTGAGTTTGTGCGTTCTGACCTGTTCCGACAAGATGCTCGCACGCATTATGGCGATAATAATCCTTTTGCCGAAATAATTTACGAACAATCGCCGCTAAGCCGCGTGCTGGGAAACAAAAACCCCGGCGCAGCTTGGCACGCCAAACCTACCGGAATAAGGCACGAAATAAATACAGTTGCGGATAATGTAAAGCATTTTTTTATTGATGCCGATCATTTAACAAAAGGCGTAAATTATGCTCCCGGCACTTTGTACAAAACCACTACAATAGATGAAGACGGCAAGCGAGCCGTACAGTTTACAGACAAACTCGGACGAACGGTAATGACAAGGCAAATAAATTGGAGTCAAAATCACGATACCTATTATGTGTATGACAATTTCAATAATCTGCGCTATATACTTCCGCCTTTGGCAGCCGATGCATTCAATGCGGCGGGGCATGGTATTCCCGAAGATGACCCGGCACTGCTCAACTATGCCTACACCTACAAATACGATGCTCGCAATCGTCAAATCAAAAAACGCTTGCCGGGTGCCGACTGGATTGAGTATGTGTATGACCGCGCCGACCGATTAATATTAAGTCAAGACGGAAATCAGCGTGCTCAAGTTGATAACCAGCAAAGGCGCAAATGGACGGTGTATAAATACGATACGCACGGACGAATTTTATATACAGGAGAATTAACAGCTGGTGGAAATGCTGACAGTTTGCGAGATTATTTCAAAGATAAATTAGTTATTGAAAGATACGAACCTGCGTATCAATGGATTGCCGATAATAGTGGTTATACACGCGATTTTTTTCATAATCCCCATCCCATGACGCTGCTCACGGTAAACTATTACGACACCTACGATTTTTTAGATTTACCGGCACACAGCACGTGGAAAAATAATTTGACCTATCAAACAAAAAGCGGCTTCGACAGCCGTTTCAACAATACGCACGGCTTGCTTACCGGCACGCGCACTTATATTCTTGACGGCTCAAACACTTATTTGCTTACAGTGTTATATTATGACTATCGCGGTCGTGTGGTACAAACCCGTGCCACCAATCATGTAGGCGGATTTGACATTAATTATACAGCCTACACTTTCACAGGCAATCTAACTCAAAGTTTGAGCGAGCACAGCACAAACGCACAGCACAGCAATCCGCTTACCGAACTGTACCAATTCACTTACGACCACGCAGGGCGATTGCTCGAAACAATTTATACATACCAACACAATGATCCGATTGTTCTGTCTGCAAATATGTACGACGAACTCGGACGACTCAAAAGCAGAACCCGCCACAACAGTACCGATACCGAAAGTTATCAGTACAATATCCGAAATTGGACAACTCAGATAAAAAGTGGCGAGTTTGTGCAAAATTTGTATTATAATACACTTCCGCCTATGTTAAGTTGGCATGAGCCAATGTTCAATGGCAATATCGCCGCGAATACTTGGAAGTACAACGGCGAATTGAACGGATACTGGTATTATTATGATGGTTTGAACCGATTGACTATTGCTTACAGTATTTTGAACGACATACTACAAGCCGACCCAATGTCGGAAACTTTTTGGTACGATAAACACGGCAATATTATCTGGTTAAACCGATGGGACAGATACAATGGTACGGTTGATGAGTTGGGTATGACCTACAAAGGAAATCAACTCATGCGCATAGATGATTGGGCTACTTGGCACAATCCAAGCTACGACTTAAAAGAGTATCACGACCTAAATACTGTTGGAAATGATTTTGCTTACGACAAAAACGGCAATATGATAAAAGATTTAGACCGCGATATTGTTACCATTCAATATAATTTCTTAAATTTGCCCACTTTAATACAATTTAAAAAAGGACATCAAATTATGAACATTTATGCTGCCGACGGGCGAAAATTGGAAACACAATACCGCACCGTGCGACACAATGTAAACATACCGGCAGTGAACATAGGCGAAACAGCGAATTTGAATAATTCAAATAGCCACCTTGACGGAACGATTTATGCGGGCAACAAAGAATACAAATACAGTTGGATGCGGTTTGTTGATTGGCAACCAACGCGAATACACAATCCCGAAGGCTATATTAGTTTCAATCCAATGAATGGAGCCGATACGCAGGCAGGCTGGAGCAGCGATTGGTACAATTATTACAGAAGAGACCACTTGGGCAATGTAAGGGAAGTTTGGCGTGCGCCGTATTACCATACAACCTTAATTGACCATGACGAAAATTGGCTGCCCATTTGGGCAAATCTGCCAATATGTGGTTATACAGTGCAGCGCGTGCAGTATTATCCGAGCGGATTACCGTGGCCAAATACCCAGAGAGGCGGTAGAATGTATCAGGAAAAAGAATGGATAGAAATGCACGGATATGATAATTATGACTTCCATTGGCGACATTATTACCCTGCAATCGCGCGTACTACCACACCCGACCCGATGGCGGAATTGTTTCCGCACGTCAGTCCGTATTCTTGGGTATTAAATAACTTTCCAAATAAAATAGACCCCGATGGAAGAATAGTAAGGAATGCACACGAGGAAGACCTCGAAAGAAGACGAGGTGAATTAGCAACCGCAAGAGAACGCGCCAACGAAGCCAGAACTAACGCCTCAAATTCTCCCGATGACAAAGGTGCAAGGCGAGAGGCGTCAAGAGCAACCAGAGCAGAGAATAGAGCAGAAAGAGCGTTTAACAATGTTCAAAGAGATTTTAATGCTGTACAAGGTGCTATTGATGATATGAGAACAAATATGCCGGAACAGTTTGCTATCCTTGATAACTTGCAGTACACAGATGCTCGTGGCAATGTACGCACACTTGATGTTTCGGTAAGAAGAGGAGATTTGCCTCGTAATGTAGAAAATGGAATGACCACATACACAGTAAATGAAGTAACAGGGATTATTCGTAGCGGAACAACTGACAATACTATCCATACCGTTACTGTTACTCTTAACAGAGGTTATTTTCCGAACACTACATTACCGCACGAGGGAGGACACGCTGTAACCATAGCAGAAGACCCTATTAGATACCGTGATTGGCACAGAGCGAGTCCAAATCATAACTGTCAAGACCCAAGAAATGCCAATCATCCTATGTCAATAAGAGCCTTGGAATGGCAAAGAATCAGAAGTGGAATCAGAAGATAAAAAAAGCAATGAAAAAAATATATATTTTTAGTTTGATACTGCTGATGTCTGTATTTACAGCATTACCACAGCAAACACCCGATTACAGCGTGCTGTTCAAAATGCAACTGTTTATGGAACTTCCTGTTACCTTTTACAGCAATGACATTGTCAAAGATGTAGTTAAAACCGATAGTCTGTTTATGGTAATTAACAGAAATATGAAAGTTACGATGCATCCATTAAAGACAGAGGGATTTAGCAATAGGTATTTATTTTTTGAGGTTGACCTCGCCAGAGATATTGAATACATTGACCGTTTACAACCGTATAGTATTTGGCTCGCATTTGGTTGTATGAGTGTATATAGGTTTGTTATAGATACTCAACAGTTTATTTTGTACAGGCTGATTGGTTTTGAGGACAGCGATTTTTTTAGTTTTTTGGAAAAGTTACAATTTTCTATGAATCATTTGTTTCGTAGGCAAGTTCCTACCAGAGAATTTTTCAAATACCATAAAGTTGAGGGTATTGATTTCAAATGCCTTGATAGAGGATTGAGAGATAGAAGAAGATTTAACAACATAAAATATCCCTGTCTTTTTCGCGTAACTGCGCCTGTTGGCTTGCCTTGTCCCGAATTGCCGTAGTGATTTGTAAGTTTAGGCGTAGCACCGCTCACGCGCGATTTTATCGCGTGAAACAATAAATCTAAACAATCCGCAGAATTAAATTTTTGCGGGTTGTTTGTTTTTTTGTGCTTGCGCCGTTGCTGCCTGCGGAACTGTCGCCCATCGGTCGGCAGTCGGCACAAAAAAAATTGCTGACTGCAAAAAATATTCAAAAAAATCGGCATTTTGGCAAAAAATATTCCAAAAAAATGTCAGTCAGTCGGGAGTTCCGCGCCTCGCGCCAAGTTCGGCAAGCGGTCTGTTCGCCCGAAAAAATCGCTCGACTTCCGCGCAATCGGTCGGGAGTTCCGCGCAAAAAAAAAACAAAAACTTGCCGCTTTGCGGCAAAAATTGGGGGGCTTTTTTGTGGCTTCGCCACAAAATTTATTTGATTTTTATTTGATTTTAGCGGATTTTTGCCTTAAAAATCGCGATTTTTCCATTTTTCAAAAAAAGTTATCAACAATTTGATTTTTTTGTTTATTGTTTTGGTTTTCTGCGTTTTGCACTCGCCTTTTTTCTCTCTTTCCGCCTTTTTCTCTTTCTTTTTTCCACCCCTCTGTTTATCAGTTTATTCGCAGTTCGGGCGGGGCAAAAAACGCCCCGAAAAACCCCGAAAAAACAGCAGAAAAAACCAAAACAAAAATCCCAAACCAAAACCCCTTGTTCGGCGTAGCGTCTCGCTACGTCGGAGTTAAAAGCAAGCATTCTGCTTGCAAAAAAGGCGAAGTATTATTTTGAGGTGCTAAGAAAAAAAAATAATTATATTTGCAAAAAAATAATTTATGAGTACGGGTTATAAGATTGCAAACCTTGTTCGGCGTAGCGTCTCGCTACGTCGCAGTTAAAAGCAAGCATTCTGCTTGCGAAAAATAATATCAAATGCAGGAGCATTTGTTTTACAGCGACGTAGCGAGACGCTACGCCGAACAGGGGGAAGTAGGAATGGTTTTTCCACGCGAAAGGATTCGTGCGGGAGCGGAGGGGTGCCATTTTACTACAAGTATTCCTGTCGTTTATGTGCAATTTCGGGAATTATGGCAGGATTCTTTGCAGAATGAATGATGTCAATTACATAAATTGTTGATTTTGTAACAGCATACAAAATAAGGTATTTTTCAACAATAATGTTTCTGTAGATTTTATGTTCTGTACTTTCTACAAAGCGATTTTTAGGATTGGCATCGGGCATAAGCGGCAAACGCGCCACCTTCGCCTCAATTTTCGCAATAAATTCACGACTTATGCGCTCGCCAAACATTTCAATGCCATACAATGCCACATCTTTCAAATGTTCGTGGTAATCATTCGAGATTTTAAGCGTTTTGGGTTGCGCTTTTTTCTGAAATTTCATTGAACCAATCATTAAATTTACGACGATGAGTTTCATAAGACACATAGCCCGAGGTTTCAGCTTGAGTAACCATGGCTCGGTAATTTTCTATACTTATTTCATTATCATTCGCCGAAGGCACTTGCCAATTAAATGATTTTTTTGCTACTGCTGTTGTCATAAGTTTCTATGTAATATTCGCTGCAAAGATACAAAACATTTTGGACTATCCACCCAAACTTGCTCACAAAGCTAAGGGTGTTTTTTTGATTTTTACAGCATGTTTTTGCACATTCCATTTTATTTCGCTAATTTTGTAGAATGGAACGCTATTTGAATTACAATACTGTGTTGAAAGCCGAATTTTCGGAGCGCGTACAAAAAATTTCTATCAATGCGGGCTTTACCTGTCCCAATCGCGATGGAAGCAAAGGTATAGGCGGTTGCACGTATTGCAGCAACCAAACCTTTAGTCCCGATTACTGCACACCGACTAAATCTGTTTCGAGGCAAATAGAAGAAGGTATTGATTTTTTTCGCTACAAATACAAAAAGCAGCATTATTTAGCCTATTTTCAGTCTTATACAAATACCTATGCATCCTTCGATAAGCTGAAATCACTCTACGAAGAGGCTTTGTCGCATCCGCAAGTTGTGGGTTTGGTTATTGGAACACGACCCGATTGTGTGAGCGATGAGTTGTTGGATTATTTTGCAGATTTAGCCAAGCAACGGTATATCATGATTGAATACGGCATCGAATCGACCAAAGATGAAACGCTGAAATTCATCAATCGCGGACACGATTATGCTTGCTGTGTGGAAACGATACGAAAAACAACCGAACGCAACATTCGCGCGGGCGCACACATCATTCTCGGTTTGCCGCACGAGTGTAAAAACGATATTCTTGCACATGCCGATGAGTTGTCGAAATTACCGCTTACTGCTGTGAAACTGCATCAGTTGCAAATTGTACGTGGCACGAAAATGGCGGAACAGTATGCCGAAAATCCCGCATGGTTTCGCTTGTATGAGGCGGATGAATATATCGACTTGGCGATTGATTTTATTGAACGATTGAACCCGAACATTGCCATTGAACGTTTTCTTTCGCAGTCGCCACCCGAATTTTTAGTTGCGCCTCATTGGGGTTTGAAAAATTACGAATTTGCCGAAAAAATCAGAAAACGATTACAAGAACGAGATACCTTTCAGGGTGCAAAGTTTAGAGTTTAGAGTTTAAAGTCTAAAGTCTAAAGTCTAAACTACAAACTACAAACTACAAACTATCAAACTATCAAACTATCAAACTACAAACTACTAATATGGCAGAACAAATACAGATAGCCGATGGCTTTTCGAAAAAAGAAAAATACGAAGCAATATTTCCGCAAATCGAAGCATTATTGAGTGCCGAAACCGATATTGTGGCGAATATGGCAAATCTTACGGCGGTGCTAAAAGAGGTTTTCGGTTTCTTTTGGGTTGGATTTTATGTTGTAAAAAACAATGAATTGGTCTTAGCACCTTTTCAAGGACCGATTGCCTGCACACGTATTGCTTTCGGAAAAGGAGTTTGCGGTACAGCTTGGGAGCGCAAACAAACCATCATTGTACCCGATGTCGATAAATTTCCCGGACATATTGCTTGCAGCTCGCTTTCACGTTCGGAAATTGTAGTCCCGGTGTGGAAAAACGGCAAAGTAATTGCCGTGCTGGATGTAGATTGCACCGAACTGAATACTTTTGACGAAACAGATGCGTTGTATTTAGAGAAAATCGTCGCTTTGTTGAAGTTTTGAGCGAAAAAAATAAATTCGTATCTTTGCAACTTATAATAAGAGCCAAGAATCAAGAACCAAGAGCCAAGACTTTGGCGATTGATTTTTTTAAATCCAAAAATAGAAATTCAAAATTGAAACATACGCGTTCAATTTTCAATTTTCAACGTTCAATTTTAAAATAACAAACAAGATGAAAAAATTATTTTTTATGCTTATGACAGCAGGACTGATTTTTACTGCTTGCAAGCGAACAGACGACAATCCATTTTTTGCAGAATGGACTGAAAACTATGGTATTCCACCTTTCAATTTGATTGAGAACAGGCATTTTTTGCCCGCATTTCATGAAGGTATGAGACAACAAAACGAAGAAATTGAGGCGATTGTGAATAATCCGGAAGCACCAACTTTCGCTAACACAGTTGCGGCGGTTGATTTCAGTGGCAGTTTGCTTCGCAAGGTTTCTTTGGTGTTTTTTAGTTTGGCTTCGGCTGAATCGAGTGCAGAATTGGATGCTATTCGTGCGGAGATTTTGCCGGTGTTGAGCCAACATCAAGATAATATTTCGATGGACGACAGGCTGTTTCAGCGAATCAGAACGCTTTACAACGAGCGCGAAGACTTGGGTTTGAACTATCAACAAATGCGTTTGTTGGAACTTTATTACAGTAATTTTGTGCGTGCCGGTGCCGACTTAGAACCTGAGAAACAGGAGCGCATGCGCGAAATCAACAGCCGATTGAGCATTCTCGAATCAACTTTTGGCAACAATGTTCGCGCCGAAAACAATAATTTTCAACGATTTGTAACCGACGAGGCTGAACTTGCAGGCTTGCCAAATTCGGTACGCAATGCGGCGGCGGAGGCAGCAGCAAATGCAGGTCGTCCGGGCGAGTATTTGTTTACGATTATCAGACCGAGTGTTATGCCGGTATTGCAACACAGCACAAATCGTGCGTTTCGCGAGGAAATGTTCACGGCTTTCGCCATGCAAGGACAAAATGGCAATGAATTTGACAACCGCGAGATAGTGAGCGAAATTGTTTCACTTCGTGCCGAACGCGCTCAACTGCTTGGATTTGAGAATTTTTCGCAATATGTTCTCGCCGTAAAAATGGCGCAAACGCCCGAACGCGTGATGGAATTTTTGCATGATATTTGGACGCCGGTTATTGCGCAAGCAAAAAGAGAAGCTGCCGAATTGCAGAAAATGTTGAACAAAGATTATCCGGGCGAAGCATTGCGTCCCTGGGATTGGAGATTCTACGCTGAAAGAATTCGCGAAACTCGATACGCTTTGAACGATGAAGAACTTCGTCCTTTCTTCCGTGCCGAATATGTGCTTCAAGGTGCATTTGATGTTGCTTCAAAAGTTTTTGGAGTATATTTTGAGCAAATGCACGGCGTGCCTTTGTACCATCCTGATGTGGAAGCTTTCCGTGTAACAAACTACGACGGATCGCACCTTGGCGTAATTCTTATCGACAATTTTCCGCGTCCGGGCAAACGTGGCGGCGCATGGATGGGCTATTACAGAATTCAATATGTCAAAAACGGCGTAAATCACCGTCCGGTTGTAACAAATGTGGGCAATTATATGCCACCGGTAGGCGACACACCGGCTTTGCTTACTTTGGACAATGTGCGTACACTTTTCCACGAACTTGGTCACGGTCTTCACGGTCTTCTTTCGCAAGTTACTTATCCATCTATCGCAGGTGTAAATACGCCGATGGATTTTGTTGAACTTCCTTCGCAAATTATGCCTCATTGGGCATTGCAACCTGAGGTTTTGAGAATGTATGCACGTCATTATCAAACAGGTGAAGTAATTCCTGATGACTTAATCGAGAGGATTCAGCGTGCCAACACATTCAATATGGGTTTTGAAATGACCGAGCGTTTGGCAACGGCATTCTTGGATATGGATTTCCATTTGGTTACTTCTACCGAGCGCATCGCCGATGTATTGGAGTTTGAAAGACAATCGATGGAAAGAATCGGTTTGATTCCCGAAATCATCCCGCGTTGGCCTACTACTTTTTTACGCCACTCTTTTGATGGATTGTATGCCTCGCTATATTACAGTTACACTTGGTGTTCGGTGTTGGATTCCGATGCGTTCCAAGCGTTTTATGAAACAGGCGATATTTTCAACCGCGAAGTAGGCATGCGATTCCGCCGAGAAATTTTGGAGCGCGGCGGCTCGGAAGATGCGATGACGATGTATATCAATTTTAGAGGAGCCGAACCGAATCCAAGATATTTGTTGAGAGACTTGGGTTTGTTGAGATAAAATTGAAATTGAATAATAAAAATTGAGCCTGTTGATAATGAAAATATCAACGGCTCTTTTTTTAGTATAACATTCCGAATAACCAAAGCGGAATTTTATTTCCAAAGCCGTATTCCACATTATCCAACACCAAATAAGCATTATCCAAACCTGCAATCTGTTCGTGACCTTTGTTTTTTCCGCCGATTTCAAAAATGTATTTGCTGTCGATGGTAAAATCTGCTTTTGGGGAAGAAGTAACTTCGCCAATGGCTCTCAACTGATTGAAAAAGAATGTTTCACGCAAATTTCCGATGTTGGGCTTCTCTTTTTCCAGCGCATACGCCAAATTGGTATTGTTTAAGTAAATTTTTTCGGGTTTGGCAAGCGAACTTAACCCTTTTGTATTGCTCTGCAATAGATTTATCAATCCGCCACGTTCTAAAATGGTCAAATAATTCAGCAAACTATTTCTGCTGACTTCCAAATACTTGGCAAGGTCGGTGATTTTTGGAGTGAAAGGAACTGACTGCGAAATAATCCAAAGCAGTTTTTTTATTTTTCGTATCGAATACATTTCTATCGGCTCAACAGCAGGCAGGTCTGTTTCTAAAATCAAATTCACCGTATTTGCCAGTTTTGACAAAAAAAAGCGTTTATCTGACTTATAATAAGGATAATACCCTTGCTTCAAATAAGTAGCGAACAAAGGAAGCGGTCTTATTTTTTCGTTGACGCTTCCGGATGCTTCAATGTGGTTTTGTAAAACATCTTCAAGCGTAAATTTTTCAATTTCAATCTGCTGGTCGTATTTTAAAAATTCTCGAAACGACATTCCGTACAAAGTATAATGCACCGCTCTACGGCTCAAATCGGCATTGCCTTTGTAAATTTCGAGCATAGACGAGCCGGTAATTACCACCTTCAAATCGCTAAAAGTATCGTAAATATTTTTTATTTCCTGCGACCAGTTTTCGTATTTATGCACCTCGTCAACAAACAAATACTTACCGCCTTGTTTTTCAAAATTATTTGCCAAATCAAACAATCTATTGCCAGAAAACCATAAATTGTCCAAACTTACATACAAGGCTTCTTTTGGCAAATTGCCGAAAGTCTGCTTGATGTGCTGCAAAATCATTGTGGTTTTTCCCGTGCCTCTTGCGCCTGTTATGGCAGAAAGCCGTCCTTCCCAATCAATTTCATTGATAAGATACCGCTGGAATGAAAGGTCGGTTTTCCGCAATTCTCTGTAAAAGTAATCAAATAGCTCTTCCATTTTATTTGGTTTTTTTGTGCGGCAAAGATACGAAAATGTTTTTTACAAACAACATTTTTTTGATTTTTTGTTGTTTACAAAAAACATTTTATCACACGAACTGTTCTTTATAAAAAACACTTTCGGATAAAAAATGCACTTTGTAAAGAACAATTTGCACATTATCACGCAAGCGAGTCCCTGAACGGAAAAAAGATTCATTTTTTGTCTGCAATTCACAGAATTACTAAACTTCCTAACGAAAACTGCACACACAGTTAAGAGTTATTCTTGATTCCATTTTTTATCCCATGTCTTTGTGTGCAGTTTTAGGTGGAAAGTCCAAAAGCCAAGAACCAAAACTTTGGCTGATTTTTGAAAAAAGACAGAAAACGCTGAATAGTTTTGTGCTGTTCAGCGTTTCTTCATTTTAATTCAACCGAAAATTTCCGGCGTTCATTTGTTTTTTTCCTGCACTCATTGATTTCTTATTGTGCGCATTTTGAGCTTGGAGTAGTTTTGCAGCGTAAAACAAAATTCAACACCAAAAAAAATGAATAAAATGAAAACAATGAACAAAAAACAAATCGTAGGTGCGCTTGCACTTTTCATCATCTTTGCTGCAACAGTAGTAAATGCTTATGCCATTTCGGGCAGGGTTATTTGCGAACAAAACGAACCAATTGCATTTGCGACCGTTGCACTTTTTTCGCTTCCCGATTCCACTTTGATTACGGGAGCAATGACGAACCAAAACGGCGAATTTTCGCTCAACGGAAACGGTAGTGATGCGTTTTTGCAAATCTCGTTTATCGGACACGAAACAGTAACCGTATCAACGGCAAAAAACCAAATCGTTACATTAAAATCCGAAACCACAACCTTAGGCGAAGTGGTGATACAGGGCAATTTACCGCAAATTCGTTTGCGCGACGATGCAGTAGTTACCACCGTAGTAAACACGGTATTAAGCAAAGCCGGTACAGGGAACGATGTATTGCAGCGACTACCGCTTCTCACAGGTGGCGACGGTTCGTTTTCGGTCATTGGTAGGGGCGAGGCTGTGATTTACATCAACAACCGACTGATGCGCGACCCATCGGAGCTTGACCGTATAAATTCGGCTGATATTCGCGAAGTGGAAATCGTAACGAATCCGGGCGCGCGATACGACGCTTCGGTAAGAGCCGTTATTCGTATCAGAACGGTACGCCGAGCGGGCGATGGATTTGGTTTCGATGTTCGTTCGACCTTTATGCAGCCCGATAACGTTGGCACAACTCAGCAATTAAACGTCAATTACCGCCGAAACGGTTGGGATATTTTCGGCACGGTGCTTTACACCGAAAACGGAATACATAGAAACGGCGAAATAGAGCAAAAAACCGATGTTGATACGCTTTGGCAGCAGAAAAGCACCACTTGCCTCGAAGGGCGTATGAGTACATTGAGAGGAATTGCGGGTATCAATTACGAATTTTCGCCCACACACCACGCCGGTGTCAGATACACGCTTACAACTCGCCCAAACGATAGACTCAGTGTTGATATACAAAATATTATATTAGCCGATGGTGAATTTTACGACCGATTTAGCACCGCATTGCTCAGCGAAGCAAGAAATCGTCAGCCTGCACATCTTATCAATGCCTATTACACGGGAAGAGTGGGCGATTTGACAGTGGATTTCAATACCGATTTTTTCGCTAACCAACTATCGACACATACACGGGCTACCGAAACAAGCCAAGAATTTGACGACCGTACCGTCATCACGAACAGTGATGTATCGAACCGTTTAATTGCATCGCGATTGATACTTTCGTATCCCGTTTTGGGCGGACAAATCACGGTGGGAAGTGAATACACCAACACGCATCGCCGTGATAATTTTCAAGACATCGGAGGAATTGTAGCATCGTCAAACATTATTGTCAATGAGCAAAACAGCAGCATTTTTGCCGAATTTTCGCGAGCAATATCTACTATCGGACAGTTTCGTGCCGGATTGCGTTACGAAAACCTTCGTTCCGAATTTTTGATAAACGATGTGCGTAGCGATGAACAAAGTCGAAATTACAATCAATGGTTTCCAAATGTTTCGTTTTCAACACGATTGCAAAATGTGGGTTTGCAACTGAGTTATGCAGCAAGAACACAGCGTCCGACATTTTCGCAACTGAGCAGCAATGTTATTTATGTCAATCGGTTTACGCTGGAAACCGGCAATCCATTTCTCAAGCCGGCTACCATTCACAATATTGCACTCACGGGCACCTGGCAATTTATCCAAATGATGGTTGGCTACACAGACGAACGCAATGCCATTATCCAATGGGCAGAGCAAATGGAAGAAAACGAGGCTATTGCCATACTCGGAAGACGCAATTTGGACAGATTGCCACGCTTGACCGCTTTTGTTTCCGCTGCACCTACCTTTGGTATTTGGTCGCCGCAGGCAAGCATTGGAATGACAAAACAATGGCTCACCATCACAAGCCACAATGAAGCAATAACGCTCAACAAGCCCATGTTTACCGCTTCACTCAACAATTCGTTTTCGCTTCCGAAAGGTTTTTTGTTCACGCTCGATACTCGTTTTCGCGGAAAAGGAAATATACAAAATGTATATATGATGCAAAATCAGTTTGTGGTAAACGTAGGAATTACAAAATCGTTTTTGAACGAACAACTGCGTGTTGAATTGCGCGGACACGATATATTTCACGGTATGGGTCACGCAGCCTTTATGTATAACACGCAAATGCAACTCACAGACCGCTCTACTTTTAACTCGCAACGCGTTGAACTAACGGCACGATACCGATTTAATTCGGCGCGAAGCAGATTTAGAGGAACAGGTGCGGCACAAAACCAGATAAATAGGTTGTAGAACATTTTTGCAGGGGCGTACCTCAACGTCCCTGCAAATTGCTGAAAAAAATCGTATCTTTGCAGTAAAATCAGTTAATAAAACAACATCGTTATGAGAAATTTTTTAGACAAAGTCAAGCAGTATAGAGGCTTTTTACTGTTTGTGTTTCTATTTGCTTATGCTCAAGTTGTCTATATCCGAATCGCGGTAAGAAGAGAAGTAAATTTATCTGTTTTTGATCTTGACGGACCGGTTGCCGTATTTATTACACTATTACCGCTGTTTTTAATTATGGCTTTTTTTATCAAACGCCGACAAAACTCGGTGAGTTTCAGTATGAAAGAAGTGTTGAAAATTTTCAGCATTTCTATTCTCTTCTATTCGTTGGCAGGAATGCTGGTAATGACAACTATTGCTTATGTTTTTGGCACGATGGATAGTAATTTTGGCGGCATTATGAATATTCTTGTTGTTTTGGAGTTTTTGTTAAACAGTTTTATCTACGGTGGTTTCTTTTTGGCATACTATTATTACCGAAGAAACAAACAACAACAGGAGCAGCTTTTGGCGTACAACCAAGCAATTGCCGAAAGCCGCTTCAATCAGCTAAAAACGCAGTTGAATCCCCATTTTTTGTTCAACAATCTCAATGTTTTAGACCAATTAATTGAGGAAAACAAAGCAGAGGCGTCTGAATTTTTGAACGAATTTGCAGATGTTTACCGGTATGTTTTGCAGGTTTCGGATAAAAAAACAGTGCCGATAAACGAGGAATTGTCTTTCGCGGAAAAATATTTCAATCTGATAAAGCACAAATACGGAAATGCTTACCAACTGAATATCGAAAACAATGCTACGGAAGGTGAAATTGTTCCCCTGACCTTGCAATTGATGATTGAAAATGCCGTTCGCCACAATTTGGGAACAGCCGAAAAGCCGGTATTTATTGATGTGAAAATTGATGATAAGTTGGTTGTGCGCAACAATATTATTCCCAAACAACATACAATACCAACCTCAGGAAAAGGCTTAAAAAATTTGAACGAACAATACGCATTGTTAAGCAACGATAAAATCACGATTGAACAATCCGATGCGTTTTTTACGGTAACAACGCCGATAATCGAAAAATAAGGGGTTTTGCGGGTCAAGCCTGCAATGACATTTAACTAAAATAACAATGATAAAAATACTCATCATAGAAGACGAAATTCCGGCGAGAAAAAAATTGATTCGATTTCTCGAAGAATTAGATACCACAAAAGAAGTTGTGGCTGAGATAGATACGGTACAAAAAGCCATTGATTTTCTTGCAAACACAAAAGTCGATTTGATTATTTCCGACATTGAATTGTTAGACGGAAATGCTTTTGAAATCTACAAAGAAGTAGCTGTTGCCTGTCCCATTATTTTCACCACCGCATACGACCGGTTTTTGATGGACGCTTTTGAAACCAACGGCATCGAATATCTTCTGAAACCCTTTTCGCGAGAGCGTTTTCAAAAAGCGTGGAACAAGTTTTTGCAATTACGAAACATCGATTCCGAAAACGATAATCTCTTGCTGAATTTGACAAAACTGATAGAAAGCAATTTTTCCGAAAAATCGTACAAAAAACGATTTACCATCAATTACCGTCAAGGAATTTATTTTTTGGAAACCGAAAATATCGCCTTTTTTCAAGCCGACGAAGGTGTTATTTTTGCTTTTGACACATCGGGCAAGAAGCATATATTGACAGAATCTACCTTGACAAAAATTGAAGAGCAGTTAAATCCGGCAGAGTTTTTCCGAATTAATCGCAGCGAACTTGTTGCGAAAAAGCAGATTGAAAAAATCGAACGTTTCGCAAAAAACACCTTGGCAGTAAAAATGAGAGGCTATGGTGTTTCGCTAAAAACGAGCCAAAGCACCACCGCATCGTTTCGAGAGTGGGTTGAAAAATAAGGTTTTTTGCATGTCTGTTTGGAAAATGTTTGTATCTTTGCGTTTTGAAAATCAACAAAATAATAAAAAATGAAAAAACTACTTTTTATCGCTATGACAGGATTAATTATGGCAGCCTGTACAAAAAAAGATGACAATCCATTTTTCACAGAATGGACAGAGCATTACGGTGCGCCACCTTTTGAATTGATACAAAATCGCCATTTTTTACCGGCTTTCAAAGAAGGATTTAGACAGCAACAAGCCGAAATTAAAGCTATTGTATCGAATCCCGAAGCACCTACATTTGAAAATACGATTGCTGCACTTGAGTTTAGCGGTGCTTTGCTTACCAAAGTACAAGCCGTATTTTTCAATCTGAACATGGCTGAAACAAATGCCGAATTGCAAGAAATTGCGCAGCGCGTTTCGCCGATGTTGAGCGAACATGCGGATGATATTTTCATGAACGAAAAGCTGTTTAACAGAGTGCAAACTTTGTATAACGATCGGGCTAACTTGGATTTAACCTGCGAGCAAAATCGCTTGTTAGAGCTTTATCATCGCAGGTTTGTGAGCAATGGTGCCGCTATTGTAAGCGAAGAAGACCGAGAGCGTATGCGCGAAATCAACAGCCGTTTGAGTTTATTGGAACTTAATTTCGGCGAAAATGTATTGGCAGAAATCAATGCATTTCAACGCTTCGTAACCGATGAAACTGAGTTGGCAGGTCTGTCGAGCTCAATCCGGCAGGCGGCAGCCGAAGCAGCAGCAAATGCCGGTCGTCCGGGCGAATGGCTGTTTACGATTCAGAAATCGAGCTTTATTCCGGTATTGCAACACGGAAAAAACCGCGAACTGCGCCGCGAACTATTTACCGCTTTCTCGATGCAGGGGCAAAATGGCAATGAATTTGACAACCGCGAAATTGTGAGCGAAATCGTTTCGCTTCGCGTTGAGCGTGCGCATCTGCTTGGTTACGAAAGCCCTTCGCATTTTATTCTTGCCGATAAAATGGCGCAAACGCCCGAACGTGTGATGGAATTTCTGAACGATATGTGGCGTCCGGTTATTGCGAAAGCAAAAAGGGAAGCATCCGAATTGCAGGCAATGATGAACGCAGATTTGCCCGGCGAAACTTTGCAGCCTTGGGATTGGTGGTTTTATGCCGAAAGACTGCGCGAAGAGCGTTATGCATTGAACGATGAAGAACTTCGTCCGTATTTCAAGTTTGAAAATGTACTTCAAGGCTCGTTCGATGTGGCTTCGAAGCTTTTTGGCATCGAATTTAAACAAGTTTATGGATTTCCGGTTTATCATCCCGATGTAACTGTTTTCAGGGTAACGAATACTGCCGATGGCGCCTTGCTTGGCATACTTTATATTGATTATTTTCCGCGTCCGGGAAAACGTCCGGGTGCTTGGATGAGCTGGTTTAGCGGTCAGTTTAAAAGAGATGGCGTAAACCATCGCCCGATTGTACTCAATGTTGGCAGTTTCACGCCGCCAACTTCCGAAAGACCGTCATTGCTTACGATGGATGAAGTGAGAACGCTTTATCACGAACTTGGACACGGACTTCATGGGCTTTTGTCGAATGTAACTTATCCTACCTTGGCAGGTCCGAATGTGGCGATTGATTTTGTAGAACTTCCATCGCAGATTATGGAACATTGGGCATTCGAGCCCGAAGTGATGCGTAAATGGGCTTTCCATTATCAAACAGGCGAAGTAATTCCCCATGAATTGATTGAACGCATACAGCGCGCTTCTACATTTAATATGGGTTTTGAAATGACCGAACGCTTGGCAACGGCTTTCCTCGATATGGATTTCCACATGAGAACAACCACCGATCGCATTGAAGATGTATTGGCATTTGAACGCGAATCGATGGAAAGAATCGGCTTGATACCACAAATTATACCTCGTTGGCCTACTACTTATTTGAAGCACTCGTTTAATTTAGGGTATGCTTCGGCATATTACAGCTATACTTGGTGCGGTGTGTTGGATGCCGATGCTTTTCAAGCATTTGTTGAAACAGGCAATGTGCTTAATCCGGAATTGGGAATGCGTTTCCGCAGAGAAATTTTGGAACGTGGCAATACCGAAGATCCAATGACGATGTACATCAATTTCAGAGGTGCAGAACCCAATGTCAGGTATTTATTGAGAGTATTGGGATTGGAATAAACCCAAATTAACGAATAAAAAATGAAGCTATCTCAAAGTGTTTTTGAACGCAAATGACGCAAAAAACGCAAATTATCACAAATATCAATTTTTTGAAAATGAGTGATTTGAAAAAATAACATAGTGTTTTTTTGCGACTTGGCTTAAAAAGCCGTAGGAAAAAGCCTTAAGGAAAAATTTGCGGCTTTTGCGTCATTTTCCTTCGGCTTTTCAAGCGCGTTCCTTTTTGGACAGCCTCATTTTTTATTCTTCAAAGTTATAAACCTCTTTGTGCACAATCTTCTTTATTCGATCAAAATTGGCGTGAGCAAACTGATAATCATTGCTCATGAGCAGTAATGGCAACATTCTTTTTGAGCCA
>Ga0209737_10000781_pt1 | contig 24464 bp, 29 predicted proteins | sample TergutCu122P3_FD_187284 | JGI IMG/M metagenome (GOLD analysis project Ga0209737, IMG submission 187284) | Cubitermes ugandensis P3 segment gut microbial communities from Kakamega Forest, Kenya - Cu122 P3 (SPAdes) (version 2) | ecosystem: Host-associated > Arthropoda: Insects > Digestive system... | reverse complement strand
CCACCATATGTTTTCGCAATCAGCTTTGCCATGTACTCTTACCCATTTCCTTTAAAGTATCATTGATTAGCTTCTCTTGAATCTGGATGTTAAGCTGGTCGGAAATCGCTTTCCCTGCCATTAAGGCAGCGACAGTAATTATTTCTGCCTTAATCTGGTCAGCAGCTTTTTCTTTTTCAAGCTCTGCTTCAACTTGGGCACGGGAAATAATCCGCGCGGCTTCCTCACGGGCTTCAGCCACAATCCGGTTTTCATTAATTAATGCCTGTTTTCTTGCCGCTCCCAAAATGTCCTCAACTTCTGATTCGACATTTTTGAGTTTCGCTTCGTATTCTTTTTTGAGCGCTTCGGCACTTGCCATATCAGCGGCGGCGGTCTCAAGTTCACCCTTTATCTTTTCCCGGCGGTTATCCAGCATCTTTCTGACCGGATTAAACAGCATATAGGACATCATCAAAAATAGGACAAAGACTGAAACGAGAACTATTGCGGCATCATGCAACAGTTGAAAATCAAGGCCAAAAATACGTGGCTCCATTCCTGCTGTTAGCATTGCTGCCTTGCTTAGTAAAATACCTTCCAAAATAGGCCTCCTTCCTTAATTTAAGATCTACCTCTTAAGAAAAAGGCTGGACAATTAAAAGGATAATCGCAACAACTAAGCCGTAAAGACTGGATGTTTCAGCAAATGCCTGACCAAGAAGCATTGTGGTCCTGATATCACCAACGGCACCGGGATTGCGCCCTACTGCCTGGGCGGCCTGTCCGGCTGCCTGCCCTTGACCCATACCGGGACCAAAGTTGGCTACCATTGCGATACCGGCACCCAGTGCCGACATTCCTAGTACAAAAAATTGATTATATTCCATTCTTCCTTCCTCCTTTGCTTGCGCAATGTTTATGTTAATTTTTTGTATTACCGTTTGTTTGAGATTGCGGGTCGAGCCCGCAATGACGTTCTTTTACTTTGCAATGACGTTCTTTTACTCCGCAATGACGTTCTTTTACTCTGCAATGACGTTTTTTACTCCCCGACACAGGCATTCTTGATATAGGTCATCGACAGGACACAGAAAACATAAGTCTGCAGCGTACCGACGAACAAATCGAAGAAAACATGCAGGAATGCAGGCCATATATATGCAAATGACCTTAATAAAACATATACCATCGTCAGCATGATGACGCCTGACAAGTTATTTGCAAATAAACGTAATGAAAGTGAAACCGGATAGGAAATTTTGCCGATCAGGTTGAGTGGCAAAAATGCCGGCATCGGTTCAAAGAGATGTTTTATGTAGCCGGTTACTTTATGATATTTGAACTCGCTGGCATTTACCAGCAAAAAGGTAATCATCGCAAGACTAAAGGTCGTACCGTAATCGGCAGTAGGCGGGCGGAGCCCGAACAAACCGGAGGTATTGCATAACCAGACAAAGATAAATACAGTGCCGATATAATTACGGAATCCGGGGGCAAATTTTTCCATCGTACCACTTACCAACCCATCAAGGAAATCAACGATAAGTTCAAGGAAATTTTGGAAGCCGCCGGGTACTTCGGTCGCTCTTTTCATCGTCCGGCGGGCAAAAATGCAAAGCGTAAGCATAACCAACATAACGATAACAATACATACATGGGTAGTAGTAACCCAGACGGTCTGGTCGAAAACCCGGTAGGAAAAAATCCCATGTATATAAAAGTCAAGATCAGTACCACTTGATAATAAAATATTTTTACCCATTTTCATTACCTCTCTTGATGACTTTCCGGAGTAAGGGTTGCATGAAAGCTCCCACTTTTATCCCCAATACTCCTAAAACCACTGCCAAAAACTCGATCTGGTTAATCATTGCCGCCGCACCCAGTACCAGTGCTACCACCATATACCTGATTGCCATGTGTTTCCTGGCAAGTCCGGGGGCGTAGGTCCCCATGTACAAGTACTGTCCTATCGACCACCACATATGAATGGTATAACCGATAGCAACGATGATGCCGAGCAGTAGACCTAAGCTGAAACCCAGTTTGTCGGTTAAAAACCATACAATTAATATTTGTGCGGTTAATCCGAAAACAATAATTCCGGCTATCATCTCAAATAGGACGGCATTTATTTCTTTTCCGAAGATAACTACCGGTTCTTCAGGAATTACCGGAACAATATCGATAAAATCATTGTCGTCATCGTCAATATCCTCTTCGATATCATCGACTTCATAATTATTCGACATCAAAACACGCCCTATTTTTTATTTTTCTTGCTGTTGCCAATCTTATTGGCTAAGTGGAAAATATTTAATATCCCGGAAAAAGCCCCTATGAAAATAAAGATAATGAAGATAAAGTTAGTCCCCAGCCATCTGTCAATCCGATAGCCGACCCAGAAACACAGAAATACCGGTACCAGTATCATAAACCCGAACTGGCCAGCCAAAGCTAAAGCTTGAGACACACTCTTATCCAATTTCATAAATAACACTTTTCCCGCAACACACTTTTACTATTTTCGATTATACATAACATTTCCAGTTTTGTCCAGCATAAACTTTTAAGAAATTTTTAAGAAATTTATTTCGCGAAAAATATTTCGTTGGTATTCGTGATTTTGAATTTGACAATCCGGCGCAAAAGGGGTAAAGTTAAAACAATCATCTTATCACAGTGTGGAAAGGCAAAATACATATGGGAACCTCTGTAAACCCTGTTTTGTACCGCCGTCGGCTCATCCCCTTAGAATGTGTAAAACTTAAGGACGATATTATTCTGTTTTGTAATGAAGATTTTATCCTCACTTCGTGGAATGCTTTAAAACCCAAAATTGAACTGCATCATGGTTTATCTTGTTACTTCATGAAAGAAGGGATAAAATTGAGCAAGTTTTACCGCAAGGATGGCTCCCTCATCTGCTGGTATATTGACATCGTCGAATATGATTATGATGCGGAGCAAAATACTTTGACAACCACCGACCTTTTAGTCGATATTGTTATTTATCCCGGTGAATTTGTTAAGGTAGTGGATTTGGATGAAATTGCGATTGCCCTTGATGAAAACTTGATTGAAATTGAAGCTGTAAAAGTATGTCTTAAAAGGGTGGACAGGATTTTAAGGCTGATTTATTCAGGGGAGTTTGAGGAGTGGAAGAAGCATTTGGAGATTGCGGGTCAAGCCCGCAATGACGAAATAAGTTAGTAAAACACATGACCTCCGATGAATTGTCCTTCAAGACCGGGGATGGGGGTGCGGAAAAAGAGAGCATTTCCGACCGGACTGGCTCCTGCCATTGCTTCATCAGCTGCCCGGTAACAGGAGGCGGTTGCCCTGTTATTTTGTAAAGCTAGTGCCAGACGGCCGTTACCCACCGGCGAAAACTGGCGTCTTGCATAAATGACCCCGACCATTGTATTGGGGAAAACAGCACTTCTCATCCGATTAATCACCACGGCACCAACAGCCACTTTTCCCTCATATGGTTCGCCGCCGGCTTCACAGAAAATAAGATTTGCCAAAAGATAACGGTCACCATCATCAAAATGCAGTTCGGAAAGGTCACGCCAAACTCTTTGTCTTGCCAATTCACGGAGCCGCAATTGTTCCGCCAGATCCTTTTCTGCCTGCTTTGCTTCTTCTTCCCGCAATTTTTGTTCTTGTTCTTTTGCCAGCAGATCTTTTTCTGCTTCTTCGATTTGGGCGCGGGTAAGGGTAATATGCCGTTGTGTTTTACTGATTAAATCTGTGACCCTGCCTTGCTCAACAATTACCTCTTGCAGATAACCATCCAGGGTTTCTTTTTCATCTTCAAGGATATTTTTCTTATCTTCGACCATTCTTTCGGTTTCATGGTATTCATCTAGCTTGCGTTGGTCATATCTTTCAAGCTTCTCAAAATAATCAGCCATGTTTAATATCTCCGACAAGCTGCTGGCAGTTAAAAATGCTTCAACTAATAAAAACTCTTGTCGTTCATAGGTGAATTGGACACGCCTTTTCATGTCGGCGTATTGCTTATCTTTAATCCGGATTGCTTCTGCTAAATCCAGCTCGGCTTGCTCGATATCCATAGTTTTTAATTCAATTTCCAATTCAAGCTCGGCGATATTTGCAACAATCACTGCCATTTCAGCATCTAAAGCAGCCAATTCGGCGGCCAAATTGTTACGGAGATTGGCTAGTTTGTTTCTTTCACGTTCAGCAGCTTCCCTGGCAGCTTGCAATTGCTTTACATTTTCCTGCGCTTCCTTAAGCCTTTCCTGGGCTGCCCTGACACTGGCATCGGTACTGGCAGAAACAACTAATGAAGATTCTGCGATAAGATTCTTGATCCCAAAGGAAACAATAATAACCGTGACAATAATTATTGCCATGGCAAATAAAATAGCGAGATAGGCGGTTTGCTTATTTGCTGATGTTTTCATAACTCCAATTCGAGTTTGCGGTTGCTTCGTTTATATTGTTGATAGTCTACACCGGCAGCATCAAGCATCCGTTTGGAAGCAATGACTGAATCGGTATCCGCATATTTGTCACTTTCATATACTATCGTTTTGATACCTGACTGGATGATTGCTTTGGCGCATTCATTGCATGGGAAAAGAGATACATATATCTTTGCGCCTTCCAGGCTGCCGCCACGATAATTGAGGATGGCATTTAATTCGCTATGGACAACGTAAGGGTATTTGGTTTCGACCGGTTTTCCCTCTCTTTCCCAAGGGAAGTCATCATCAGAGCAACCGGCGGGAAAACCATTATAACCCATCGAGAGGATTTTGTTATCATCACTGACGATGCATGCGCCGACTTGGGTGCTTGGGTCTTTTGAACGGAGCCCGGAGAGCTTCGATACGCCCATGAAGTATTCGTCCCAAGAGATGTAATCTGTTCTTTTCATATTGTATCCTTTCTATTACTTAGTGCCAAAAATGCGGTCACCGGCATCACCCAGACCGGGTAGGATGTAACCTATTTCATTGAGTTTTTCGTCGAGCGCCCCGGCATAGATATTGACATCGGGATGATCGTCCTGCATCCTTTTGATACCTTCAGGAGCGGCGATAATACACATATAATGGATATTTTTGCATCCACGGTCTTTGAGCATTTGAATCGCCACAGTTGATGAGCCACCGGTCGCAAGCATCGGGTCAACTACAAATACCTCGCGTTCAGCACAATCAGGGGGAATTTTGCAATAATACTCCACCGGCTCAAGGGTAATATGGTCGCGGTAAAGTCCGATATGTCCAACTTTGGCGGTTGGAATCATCGTCAGCATACCATCAACCATGCCTAATCCGGCGCGTAAGACGGGGATGATTGCCAATTTTTTGCCCTTTAGTTCTTTGACCATTGTTTTGCATAGCGGGGTTTCAATTTCCACTTCATCAAGTTCTAAGTTTCTGGTTGCTTCATAACATATCAGCATCGCGATTTCGCTGATGGTCTGGCGGAAGTCCTTGGTTCCGGTGTCCTTCCGGCGGATGTAGCCGATTTTGTGATGGATGAGGGGGTGTTCCATGATGTATACTGCCATTTTTTCCTCCGTAAAATTTATATTTCTATCCCATCTACCCGCCTTTGGTGTTTTTCTTCAGCGGAAAAGGGGGTATCTAGGAATGTTTCTACTATATCTAGGGCAAGAGGTACTCCCGTTAAACCGCCACCAAGGGCTAATATATTGGCGTCATTATGTTCGCGGGTCATCTTTGCCATGAAAGGGTCGGTGCAAAGGGCGCAGCGGATACCGGGAATCCGGTTGGCGGTCATTGAAATGCCAATCCCTGTCGTGCAGACGAGGATACCCCTTTCGCATTCGCTATTTTTGACTGCTTGTGCTACTGCTTTGCCAAAGTCAGGGTAATCGCATGACTTTTTTTCATAACATCCGTAATCTTTAAAAGTTAAACCACGCTCTTTAAGTAATTCGATTATGGCTAGTTTTAAATCGTATCCACCGTGGTCGCTGCCTATTGCTATCATATTTTATCCTCACTCACATTAATTATTTTATAAGATGCCGCTTTTAACAAACGGTTCATTATCGCCTGCCCAAGACCGGTATCGGCAAAAGCTTCTGAATAAATAACATCTGTGTTTTCATCGTCAAATTCACGCAGTATCCGATATAAATTGTGGGCAATATCTTCCTCATTTAAACGGTTGCCAATGCACTTTTTACGCGCGGTTTGATATCCGTGAAACATTTGAGCACTTGCGATAACGCCTGCAATTAAATTATTTTCTGCATCAGCTTTTAACCTATCATTTATATATGAAACTACTACCTTTTCATCACCGCTGATTATCGTCATCTGTCCCCTTGGAGCATAATGGCGGTATTTCATTCCCGGGGCGCGGGGTGGCTTGTCCGGTTCATTTATAACCAACGGGCAGTTAATAACTTCCCCCTTTATAATCGTGGTAAGTTTTGCTTCTGTTATAATGCCGGGACGTAAAATCTCCGGTTGCTGCCCGGTTAAATCAAGGATGGTAGATTCTAACCCCAGCACTGTTTCACCACCATCAAGTATCATATCAACCCGCCCGTCCATGTCCTCAATAACATACTTCCCCACGGTAGGGCTTGGACGCCCGGAGGTATTGGCACTGGGAGCGGCAACAAACCCACCGGCGGCATCTATCAGACTCAGGGCGGTTTGGTGATCCGGCATCCGCACCGCGACTGTATCAAGTTCTCCGGTGGTGCTTAAAGGGACATTGGGTGATTTTTTTAAAATCATTGTCAAAGGACCGGGCCAAAACGCAGCTGCCAGAGTATAAAAAATATCCGGCACATCTTTTGCTATCCTTTCGATGTCATTAACCCGGCATATATGGATAATCAAGGGATTGTCAGCCGGACGTCCTTTGGCAGTATAGATACGGTTGGCAGATGCTGCATTTATGGCATCCCCACCTAAGCCGTAGACTGTTTCTGTCGGAAAAGCGACCAACCCACCTTGTTTGATGATATTACCGGCTTGGGTTATAATATCAGCATCGGTTTTAATATCACCGAGTTTATGAATTATTGTTTTCATATATGTTTATCATGGACAAATTTTTATCAACAATAAGAACCCTGCCATATGGCACTGGTTCCCGGATTAGTTTTTCCTTTGAAAGATCCTTTCCAGTCATTTCCCCCTCCTCCTCAATCATGATAACATATTAGGGAGGAGATTTCAATTATGGATTGCGTATCACCGGGTTTGATTAAGATACTGCATAATCGCAATATGAATCGACCATGCCAGTTTTTCTTGGTAGTAAGGGTCACTTAACTTTTTGGCTTCCGCTTTGTTGGTAAGAAAGCCACATTCGATGATGGCAAGGGGGATAGTGGTTTTCTTTAAGAGGTAATAACTGTCGTTTGCTTTGGCCTCGCGGGTATTTCCGGGGTCAACTCCGCTGATAAGGCGGGCTTGGATAGTTTCTGCCAGTTTTTTTCCGGCTTTGCTATTGGTATAATAAAAAACTTGGGCGCCGTGTATCGCTTCCTGGTTGTAGCTGTTTTGATGGATGCTGACGGCAAGATCGGCATTGGCGCTCTCGATAAGCACCAGCCGGTTTTTCATGTCCTCTACTTTTTTATTACTTGCCCCCGGTGTATAAAGACCTTGGTCTGTTTCACGTGTCATAATAACAAAAACATCCTGGGCTTCAAGGAACATTTTGAGTTTTTTGGCGATTTCTAAGTTTATATCTTTTTCAGATATACCACCAGGGGTGACTTTACCGGGGTCGTTACCACCATGCCCGGCATCTATGATTACCCGGAAACCTTCGTGTCCTATTTCGTTTTTTCCTAATAATTGGTTGGATAACACAAAAATGGCATCCCTATTGATGAAAGCATATCTTGCAACTAAGACTAGTAAAACCGCTGACAGAATCGCAATAATGACGTTTGGATTTTTATGCACGGAAGGCTCCTACTTTATCTATCATGATAAAGTATGAAATGCATGATGAATATATGACAGGAGATTGCGGGTCGAGCCCGCAATGACGAATAAGGGGGCAAGCCTGTTATGGCGAACGAAGTAAGAGCGTGACAAGCCAGTTATGGCGTTAATTAGTAAGGTAGTCCAAAACGATATCCCAGACATCGGGGGTTTCTTGTCCAAGCTGCCAGAATGCCACGCCACCGAGACCATAATTATCCATTACGTTAAGCCTGACCCTAAGTGATTCGATACATTCAAGCCATACTTGATAGAAAGTACCGGAGTCATCGGTATGCTCTGCATAATGTTGGCAGGTTATTTCACACCATTTTGGTGTAAGGTTGCGATTTTTTACCCAATCCCATGCCAGTTCCATACCAACAGTCTGCCAGACGCCAACTGTTCCCCCTTTTGTTTCCCATATGCGGGTATAAAAAGGAACACCGTTGATTACTTTGTGTGGTGGAACCTGTTCAACGGTACGTTTGATTCCATGCTCAACATAACCGATTGAAGCAACACTTCCGGCTTTGTCACTGCCGCGCCAATGTTCATCATATCCCATGATAACAACATAATCGGCGAAAATCCCCTGTTCGGGACGGTTATAGAAGTCATTAAAACTATAGGGAACATAATTATCAACCGAAAGTACCAAACCATGTTCACGGCAAGGTATCGACAGTTCCCTGATAAATTGGGCAAAATGGACACCGGTATTCGCCCTAAGTTCCTCAAAGTCAACATTGATGCCATCGATGTTGTATTCAAGGGCGGCTTCGATAAGATTGTTGATAAGGTGTGCTCGTTTGGTGGTTGAGCCCAATATCTCAAACATGTCTACATTGTTGGTCATGTTTTCAACCAATGCCCATACTTCAAGCTCCATTTCATGGGCTGTTTTTACATAGTTATGGCTGGCAAAACTTAAAAAATTACCTTCATCATCATTTAAGAAAAACCATGTCGGCGAGATAACATTTAATCCCTTGGTATTTCGGGTAATTTCCCTAAGAGTATCATTTCCTGCCAGACCACCGATATAATGCCAGCCGAGGCTGATTTTGTGATCACGGGTATTGCCGACAAATTCCGGTTCAATATAATCGGTAACCGGTACTTGCCGTTCATTATAAATTTCACCAAGACGGCGCAATTCTACATATCCGATAAATCCGTTTGCCGTTTTTACTTTTGCCCAGGTTTCCATTTCCTCAAGCACCATCACCCTGGTATCAGCAGAAATATCAGTCAGGACATCACTTTTAATCCCACCCCGGAACCGGACATGGGTATCACGGTTAATCCGCGCCATCCGCACCTGCCCCCATTCGGTATAAATCTGCATCCTCCCGGGTTCCCTGAATGCTTCATATGAAAAATTGGTGTAGTCTTTGACAAAATCCACCGCAAGATAAAGCGTATCCCCTTCATACCGTGTTATTATATATGGACGGTCCATATCACCATCGATGGTTGATACTATCTGCGAGCCAATTTCAGTCCTGTCGGTATGGTCGGGTAAGCTGTATAAGACAAGTTTTTCCCTTTCATCAACATAAAAGCGGGCATTAAAATATTTGTGGACTGTTGCAAGGTCAAAATAATAAACACCATTCCAGACCCTTGCTTTCTCAGGTATCATCGCATCTTGTAAGATAATCGCTACTTCGGTATCATTACTTAAGCGGAAGTATTCCATAAGATCGGCATATTCTTCAGAATATTCAAAACGCTCCTGGTATTCAGGATAAAATACAAAGTATACCACCGCAAAAATAAGAGCGAGGGCAATAATTACCGGAATGAGCCGCATAAAAAAGTTCTTCATAAGTAATTACCTCCAACGCTCTTTAGTATACCTTGATTTCGGCGGGGGCAAGCCCCCGCCCTACAGTATTAATTATTATATCATATCCTCTTAGCCACGTCATTAGCATTTTTTACATTTTTCGATTGCCTTTACTGAATAAAAATTCGACTTGAAACTGAAGGGAGTTTCCAATGCCGGGCATTATTCAGTTAATTAAGTAATACTTTGTCATATCTGATTTCCTTGAGCGATCCTTTATCGTCCAGTACATAATCAGGCATATACACACCGTCCAATAAACAACAGTCCGCTATCTCTTCCGGAGTAGCAGCTTTTCCGCTTAAATATAATGCGATTCCTTTATCACTTACATTATTAAGGTTGGATAAAATTGTCGCTTTTTTCCTATCAGATTTAGTCATAAAAATCCTCCTTTTGATTATATTTCCTATAAGACCTCTAACCGTCCCAATCGGAACGTTTCCGGATTCCGCGATATACAAGAAACATAATCTAAGATGCAAATAGTTTGTAAAAAATTTTGTTTTTGAAAAAATGCTTATAGTTTTCAAAAGTTTGACGATACTAAGAGATAACAAGGTGCCGGACTTGTACTAATTTGGCTGATAAATACCCGTTTAGGGTGAAATTTGAAATTTAGGATGATTGAATTACTAGGATTATCAATGACAAGCACTTGCTTGTAAGGCTTCTTACGATATTTGATTAATGAAAAAACTGATATGTCAGCAATCATGGTTAAAATTGCCGATAAAGAAATAATGAATATGTAAGAGTTATTGATTAATCGTTATAAAGTTGTCCCTGCCCTCCTTTCGGTACTGATTGTCCGGCGAAAATGTTGAACAAGTTTTTGTTCACTGTTTCACCAACATTTGTGCAAATATTAGCACCTCGGATATACAGCATATCAAATATTACCAAATATTGCAAGGGGTAAATTGTATTTTTTTGTATTTATTTACCAAGTTGACCATTTTTTAGGAACGATTTATTAAAACTTTTTAAACAATTTGTGAAACCCTTGACTATTGGTCGCTTAAAGTATAAGATAAGGGTGAGATAAAATGTCAAAAGATAAAGAAAATCGCCGATTTTTCCGATATTCTTTATGTAACAAAAAAAAAATTGGGCAGTATCTTATTAGTAAGGATGTGAAAATATGAAAATAGAACGAGTTAATGACCATCAGATTCGCTGTACGCTAACGCGAGAAGATTTGGCCGATAGAGAACTAAAACTAAGCGAGCTGGCTTATGGCACCGAAAAGGCAAAAAACCTTTTTCGGGACATGATGCAACAGGCATCATATGAGTTTGGTTTTGAAGCCGAGGACATACCTTTAATGATTGAAGCCATCCCCCTTAGCAGCGAGTGCATTATCCTCATTATTACCAAGGTCGAAGACCCTGAGGAGCTTGACACACGCTTTTCGAAGTTTGCCCCTTCTGTCCATGACGAAAGCGGCGATTTTGAAGATATGATGGAATCACTTGTAGAAGGCGCCGATGAAGTCCTTGATTTATTCAAGAAAATCCAAAACAGCCATCTCCCTGATATAGGTGACGTTGAAGATGCGATATCATGTTCGAGAAGCAAAGCCGTTGACCGGCGGAATCAAAATGAAAAAAAGGCTCTTACTACCGCTTCCCAGGAATTGACCCGCATTTATTCATTTGATTCATTGCATATCGTTATTCGTTTATCTCATGTGTTGGTAAATACCTACCAGGGCATAAATTCCCTCTACAAAAGACCACGCGATGAGCGTTTCGTACTGGTAATAACCAAAGGGAATATTTCACCGGCCAACTTCAATAAAGTATGCAATGTCCTTTCAGAGTATGGCATCCCCGAAAAAACAGTTTACGCCTCGGAAGCTTATCTGGAAGAGCATTTTGAACCACTAATTAAAGATACGGCCATTCAAGAGTTAGCGCAGATCTAAACGGCGTGACAGCGCCTTCAATAAAAAATCTCCCCGAATGTGGGAGATTTTTTATACTTCTTAATACTTCTTGGAGGAGGGGTAAGGGTGAGAATTTCGATAAGATGGCAGTATTATCGGATTCCCACCCTTGAGAGGAAGTTGGGGTCTGGAGTAGGACCCCCTAAGCACGATACTGATGCATCGGGGTAACCATTTTGCGGCGCTCTTTGATTCCGGCTAAAATCATTTGCTTCTTTTCCAAAATACTGTCACGTTCCATTGCCGGTACTCCTTCTAAGGGATACGAGATGCCGAGTTGCTCATATTTCGCGACACCCATCGTATGGTAAGGCAGTACATCAAGAGCTCTTACGTTATAAAACTGTCCGATAAAATATCCCAAGTTGTAAAGGTCTTTGTTATCGTCTGTGATTCCCGGAACCACCACATGGCGGATCCAAACGTCAACATTTCGTTCATTCAGGTAGGCAACAAAATCCAGTATGTTCGTATTTTCCTGCCCGGTTAAATCCAAATGTACTTTTGAGTCAATATGCTTAAGGTCCATCATTACCAAATCGGTTAATTCCATCAATGTGTTTAATTTCTCGATTAGCTTTTCACTGCTTCGGTTAAACGTTATCCCGGAAGTGTCGATACAGGTGTGAACATCTTTGTCCTTTGCTATGTCGAACAATTCAATCATGAAATCAATCTGCATCAAAGGTTCACCACCGGTTACTGTTATTCCGCCTTCTTTATAGAAACCACGATTTCTTTCGTATTGCTCAAATACTTCTTCCGCCGTCATCATCGTACCGCCATCTACTGCCCAAGTATCGGGATTGTGGCAATATGCACAGCGCATTGGACAACCTTGTAAGAAAACTACAAATCTGGTGCCCGGCCCATCTACGGTGCCAAAACTTTCGATCGAATGAACTCTGCCCTGCATAATCTCACCATTCCTTTCCGCTTATTACCAAAAGTTTGGAGCTGACTTTTGATTGTTTTACTTGTTGCTTCTTCCTCGTAAATTAAGTATATCTATATTATCTGCTGTTTTCAACAAAACCTTGAATTTCGTAAAAAAGATGGTGGTTTTGTACAAAATGGGATGTATTGGTGGATGTTGTTTTTGTGGATTTCGTATAAAATGGGGGATTGCGGGTCAAGCCCGCAATGACGAGTGGTATAGTGGCGGCGAGGTAATCCAAACACAAAAAAGCAACCCGGCGGGTAGGCTGGATTGCTTGATGGGATTGCGGGTCAAGCCCGCAATGACGTAATTCTACAATGTGCTTAGTTGATCGTGGAAGGTCCGGGAAATAACATCAGCTTGTTGCTCAGGGGTGAGCTTGATAAAATTCACGGCGTATCCAGAGATACGGATGGTCAGCTGAGGATATTTTTCCGGATGCTTTTGGGCATCGATTAAAGTATCACGGTTAAGTACATTAACATTTAAATGATGTCCGCCTTTTTCGGCATAAGCATCTAATAATGAAACAAGATTATCGACTTGGGCTGTGCTAACGTTTGACATAGTGGTTCCTCCTTTTGGTTTTAGGTGTCCAGCATCGTTGGGACACTGCATGCCAGGGGTGCGCGGGAGCAATCAGTGCATCCCATCGTCTGGATATTTTTGCTATCAATTGGCGCTTCGTTGTTTACTTCGATGTTGACATGACCGATGCCATCAGCCATCCCACCATCCAGCATCTTGACGATATCGTCAATCATGGTTTTAGTTACTTCGTTTGGATTCATAAGGTTCTCCGGCGGGGGCAAGCACCCGCCCTACATTTTATACATCCAAGTTGCTTAAATCCATTTCAAGGTCTCCGGCAAATACGACATCATCTTTGCCCAGAGCGCCGGGGATAACAGTGAAGGTATTGGAAATACCGTCCATTGAATCTTTATACGGAAGCTTCGAAACCGAAGTCAATGAAGCAATCGCGCCTTTGGTATCACGTCCGTGCATCGGGTTTGCACCGGGGGCAAAAGGTTCACCTGCTTTACGTCCGTCAGGGGTATTTCCGGTTGCTTTGCCGTAAACAACGTTTGATGTAATGGTAAGAACTGACATCGTCGGGAAACCATTACGGTAGGTGTGGTGCCTTCTAATCATCGTCATGAACTGTTTGACAAGGTCATGGGCGATGCTGTCAACACGGTCATCATCATTACCGTATTTGGGGAAATCTCCGGTTGTTTCATAGTCCATAATCAAACCGTCTTCATCGCGGATGGGAACGACTTTGGCATATTTAATCGCTGATAGTGAGTCAGCAACCACGGAAAGCCCTGCTATACCGGTCGCAAAGTAACGGAGGACATCGCGGTCATGTAAAGACATCTGCGCTCTTTCGTAGCAATATTTATCGTGCATATAGTGGATGACATTCAAGGTATTGACATATACATCTGCCAGCCATTCCATCATGTCGGTAAACAAGACCATAACTTGGTCGTACTCAAGGACATCACCTTCGTATTTGCGGTAACGGGGGCCGACCTGCTTTTTGCTCTTTTCGTCAATACCACCGTTTAAGGCGTACAGTAAGCATTTGCCGAGGTTGGCGCGTGCACCGAAGAATTGCATTTCTTTACCGACACGCATTGCGGATACACAACAGGCGATTGCATAATCATCACCGTGGGTAACACGCATCAGGTCGTCATTTTCGTATTGGATTGATGAGGTCAAAATCGACATCTTGGCACAATATTTCTTAAAGTTGTCCGGAAGTCTGGTAGACCAAAGAACGGTCATGTTTGGTTCCGGAGCGGCACCAAGGTTGGTCAAAGTATGCAGGAAACGGAAGGATGAACGGGTAACCATATGACGTCCGTCAATTCCGATACCGGCAAGTGATTCGGTAACCCAAACCGGGTCGCCGGAGAAAAGGCTGTTGTATTCCGGGGTACGGGCAAATTTTATCAAACGGAGCTTCATAATGAAGTGGTCAAAAAATTCCTGAACTTGCTCTTCGGTAAAAGTGCCATTCTTAAGGTCGCGTTCAGCATAAATATCAAGGAAGGTTGACGTACGGCCAAGGCTCATCGCCGCTCCGTTTTGCTCCTTAACGGCGGACAAATAACCGAAATAAGTAAATTGAATCGCTTCCTTAACATTGGCAGCCGGTTGTGAGATATCGATACCATATGAAGCTGCCATTTGTTTCATGTGGTTCAAAGCGACAATCTGTTCACTGATTTCTTCGCGTAAACGGATAACATCATCGGTCATAACACGTCCGGTTGAGTCTTTTTGCTCGTTTTTGTCAGCAATCAGGCGGTCGATACCGTAAAGGGCAACACGGCGGTAATCGCCGATAATCCGTCCCCGTCCATAAGCATCGGGAAGTCCGGTGATAACGTGTGAAGAACGGCAAGCCCGCATATCATCATTGTAAGCATCAAAGCAGCCGGCATTGTGGGTCTTACGGTGGGTTGAGAAAAATTCGCTGATTTCGTGGTCAACTTCATAACCATTGTCAGAACAGGCTTTTTCTGCCATCCTGATACCGCCGTAAGGTTGCATTGAACGTTTGAAAGGTTTATCAGTCTGGAAACCAACAATGGTTTCTTTATTTTTGTCAAGATAACCGGGACCGTGGGATACAATTGTTGAGGCTACATGGGTATCCATATCAAGGACACCACCGGCTTCACGTTCTTTTTTTGCAAGCTCAAGAACTTGATCCCATAAATCCAAGGTGTTCTGGGTCGCTCCAACCATAAACGAGTCATCCCCATCATAAGGCGTGTAATTTTTTTGGATAAAATCGCGGACATTTATTTCACCGACCCACTTACCGCCTGTAAAATCTTTCCATTGTGGTTTCATAAAGAATTTCCTCCTTAATTAATTTAAATATGATTAATGGTTTCATTATTGGCTAATTCAATTATATTCTAACTGGCTATTTGGGTCAAGTAAACGAATGTACTTTTTCGTGAACAATGTTTGAATTTTCTGCCAAAATATGTTATCATCAACACATGAACGCAATGAAAGGACAAGCTCATGAAAAACAATAAAGGTATCTCGTATCAGGACGTAAAAATAACCGATAATTTTTTTAACCGTTATCAGAAGCTGGCGGCTACCGTGGTCATTCCGTATCAGGAGGCAATCATGAATGACAAGGTGGAAGGCGCGGAAAAAAGCCATGTTTTCGAGAATTTTCGGATAGCGGCCGGGGAAGCCGAAGGTGAGTTTTATGGTTTTGTCTTTCAAGACAGTGATATGTATAAATGGCTTGAAGCCGTCGCTTATTCGCTGAAAATTAATCCCGATGCCGAACTTACTAAACGTGCCGATGAAGCAATCGCTTTGATTGGACGGGCGCAGCAGCCTGATGGTTATATCAATACATACTTTATCATAAATAAGCACCGCGAAAAATTTTCCAATCTGCGCGAAGCTCACGAGCTTTACACCGCCGGGCATATGATTGAAGCAGCAACGGCATATTTTGAAGCAACAGGCAAAAGAGACTTCCTTGATATTGCCATCAAAAAAGCGGACTTGATTTATGATGTTTTTATTACAAAGAAGAATCCCGGTTATTGCGGGCACCAGGAAATAGAGCTTGCGTTGATGAAACTTTACCGCGTGACAAATGAAGCTAAGTATCTTGAGCTTGCAAAATATTTTATTGATGAGCGGGGTAAATCACCGCATTATTTTGACGAAGAAAATGCCCGCCTTGATTGGGTCGTCTGGGGGAAATCAAATGGTGACAACAGTTATAATCAGTCCCATTTGCCGGTCAGGGAGCAGGATGAAGCGGTCGGGCATTCGGTCAGAGCGGTTTATATGTATACGGCAATGGCGGATATCGCGAGTGAAACCAATGATAAAGAGCTTTATGAAGCTTGCGAAACCTTATGGGGAAACATCACCGATAAGAAAATGTATCTTACCGGGGCAATCGGTTCCACTCCTATGAGTGAAGCTTTTACGGTTGCTTATGATTTACCAAATGATACAATTTATGGCGAAACTTGCGCTTCAATCGGACTTGCTTTTTTTGCTAAACAGATGCTGGAAATTAATCCCCAAGGTAAATATGCCGATGTGATTGAGCGGGTTTTATACAACTCCATCATCAGCGGAATGAGTCTTAATGGCACCAATTTCTTTTATTGCAATCCATTGGAAGTAGAACCGGGGGTTTCCGGGGTATATCACAGTTATGGGCATGCAAAACCCCGTCGCCCCGAGTGGTATGCCTGCGCCTGCTGTCCCCCGAACTTGGCCCGTTTCCTCACTTCCCTCGGAGATTATATCTGGGGTGAAAATGAAAACCAGATTTTTTCCCATTTATTTATTGGCAGTGTGATGGAATCAAAATCCAAAAAAATAAAAGTCACCCTTGAGACAAAATACCCATATGATGGTCTAATGACGTACCGTTTTACTGGAAGTGGTGATTTTGATTTTGCTTTCCGGATTCCTGACTGGGCAAAAGGAGTGGATATAAAAATTAATGACGTTGACTGTGTTGGTCAGTCGGGGGGTGGGTACATAACCATTTCCCGTTCTTGGAAAGATGGTGATGTTCTTACTGTTTCGTTTGGCTTACCAATCCGTAAAATTTATGCCAATGACAGAGTTAGGGCAAATAACGGCAAAGTTGCACTGATGCGTGGTCCGCTTGTTTATTGCGCCGAGGAAGTTGATAATGGCAAGTTGAATAATTTATTTATTCCGCGTGATACTGTAATGGAAGTTTTAACTTATGACGATAATTTCTTAGAAGGGGTTACCCCTTTGTCGGTTAAAGGTTTGCGGATATGCGGCGATGATAATCTCTATTCGGAAAAACCGCCATCAGAATCAGGGGTAGATATTAAATTAATCCCTTATTACGCTTGGGCGAATAGGGACGAAGGGCAGATGAGAGTCTGGTTTAATGAAAAGTTTTGATTGCGGATGAAACCCGCAACAACAGAAAGGGGTAATTACTAAATGAAATCTAAAGAACTGACCATAGGTTATATCGGAGGCGGCTCACGGCAATGGGTTTGGTCGCTGATGGGAGACTTGGCTTTGGAAACGGAGCTTTCTGGGGTTGTTCGTTTATTTGACCTCGACGGGAAGTCGGCAAAGGATAACGAAATAATCGGAAACAGGCTTTCCGGTAATTGGGTTTACCGAACTGTTGCATCATTAGAAGAAGTGGTTACTGATGCCGACATAATTTTCATCTCGATACTTCCGGGTACTTTTGCCCAAATGTATTCCGATGTCCATCTTCCGGAACGGCTGGGTATATATCAATCAGTCGGTGATACGGTCGGACCGGGTGGTATCATCCGCGCCTTACGGACTGTTCCCCCATTTATCCAATTTGCGGAAGTCATCCGGGATTTTGCACCAAATGCCTGGGTCATCAATTTAACTAATCCCATGAGTATCTGTGTCAGGTCTTTATATCAAGGTTTTCCGCAGATTAAAGCTTTTGGTTATAGTTATGAGATCTTTCATACCTTGGATTTACTTGTCAAGATGATCAGTTTAAGACTTGGGAAAAATGATGTGAAGCGTCGTGATATCAAAACCAATGTGTTGGGAATTAATTATTTTACATGGTTTAACCAAATCCATTATCAAGGTCAGGACTTGATGGAGATGTATCGTGGTTTTGTTGATGAGTTTTATGAGTCCGGTTATGAAGCAGATCAAAACCATTTACCTGATTATTTTTCCACTCTATACCGAGTACAGTTTGACCTTTTCCGGCGTTTCGGCTGGATTGCGGCCGGTAGTGATCGTCATCTTGCCGAATTTATGCCCGGTAATGATTATCTTAGGGATCCGGATTTTGTCAGAAGTTGGGGTTTTAACCTGACTCCGGTCGGCTGGCGGATGAAGGACTTGGCAGAGAGAATAGAAAAATGCCAACGCATAGTTGAGGGTGAAGAAGAGTTTGTTCTAAAATCATCCGGTAATGATATCATTTTAGTAGTAAAAGCATTGTGCGGGTTAGGTGATGCGGTCTGCAATGTTAATCTACCTAATACTACAAAGCAAATTACGAATTTACCCATCGAAACTGTCGTTGAAACAAATGCCGTTTTTTCACATAACGGTGTTAAGCCGGTGGATGCCGGATCTTTGACCGATAGTATTTTGGCATTTACCGAGCCACATGTAATCAACCAAACCGAGATTTTGAATGCGGTTAGATATACCGGCGGCGGTTCATCTTCTTATGACCTCGAAGCGGTATACCGGGCTTTTGGCAGGGATCCGCTTATTTGTGAATATCCAGAGCAAAAACGTCGCCGTCTGGCAGATGATATGATTGCCATGGCAAGGGAAGAAGAGCCAAGCGAGGAATAAGCCAAGTTTTATTTTTCGCTTGAAATGTAGTCTGTTTTGTATTAAGATAAGACTACAAACCGTCCCGTTGGGACGCTAAAACATATGAAACGAGGAGGATTCACATGGCATACATAATCAATGATAGCTGCATCAATTGCGGCGCTTGTGTCGGATCATGTCCAACTGATGCGATTAGTCCGGGAAGTACCAAGTATGAAATTAACCCTGATACCTGCATCGACTGTGGCGCATGCGTTGACACATGTCCGGTGGCTGCAATAGTAGCTGGTTAAAAATTGCCGCGCGAACAGCGCGGCAATTTTTATGATTTCCTAAAAAACCCTTTCTCTTTTTCTGGTTTTAATTTGCGGCTCCGTTTTCGGAGCATTTCATCAATGCGTTGGTAATGGGCTTCATCACGGTTGATTTTTTCCTTGATGTAGTTTTCTTCTCGTTCTTCTTGGAGGCGGAATTGATAATCCAGTTCTTTTAGCATCGTTTCTTTAATATCTTCGACAAATTCACCGGTACTCTTCCGGACCGCATCTGATATCATTTGTTGCAGTAATTGTTGTAAGCGCAGGGTTTTGGCTTCGTTGGCAGTCGATAGGCTGGTCCCGTTGGGTGGGGTACTCATTAGTTCATTGGAGTTTACCATAAGGACGTGTTTTTCTTCCACTCTTGGGTTTATTTCACGCTCGGTGAAGGGTTGGATCCTGCCGTCTTTTAGTATCATGCGGATGGCTTTTAGTTGGAGGCCTTGTTCTTTTAGGGATTTTACCTCTTTGAAGCGGATGATGTCATCTTCGGTATAGTAGCGGTGGCCTAGTTCGTTTCGTTTGATTGGGAGTTTTAGTTCTTCTTCCCAGTAGCGTAGGACGTGTGATTCTACTTGTACTTTTTTTGCTGCATCGGATATTAGGTAGCGGGTTTCTTGTTTCATTTTGGCTCCTTTCGTTTTGCGGGGATTCTGTTTATATAAAAAGAGAACGTGCCGGGGGGGCTGTTCTCTTTTGTGGTTGTGGTATGGTTGTGGTATGGTGGTGGTATGGTTGTAGTCCGTAAGGAAGGGGGTATCTCTTTGGCGATTTGGTCTAATGTTGTAGTCCGTAAGGAAGGCAATAAACACTCTCCGTCGCTACGGTCTAATTGGTGCTGATATACTTGTTGCCTCGCTAGAAGGCGACCTAAGGCGACTGCGAGTTGTTTATTGCCTTCCTTACTCCTCGACTGCCTGTTGGTATGCCTTCCTTACTCCTCGGCTGCCTTATGGTATGTCTTCTTTACTCCTCGGCTGCCGGATAGTATGTCTTTCATACTCCTCAGCTGCGAAATGTTTTCTTTCTTTCCACTCGCGAAGTTGGGGAGTATGGAGGGAAATGATTCTCGCAGTCGCATTAGGTCGCCTTCTAGCGAGGCAATACGTCTATCAGAACCAATTAGACCGTAGCGACGGAGAGAACATTTCCCTCCATACTCCATCGACAAAGTAAAACTCCCCGACATCCATCGACAAAGTATAACTCCCCGCCATATCCTTACGACCTACTCAAATTCGCAAATCGTGTAAACTCCTCCAACCATACTAACTTCACTGTCCCAATAGGTCCATTACGTTGTTTGGCAATAATAATTTCGGCGATTCCTTTTTCTTCCGTTTCTTTATTGTAGTAATCATCGCGGTAAATGAACATAACAACATCGGCATCCTGTTCGATAGCGCCGGATTCACGAAGGTCGGACAAAATTGGCCGGTGGTCCGAGCGGGTTTCCACTGCCCGGTTAAGCTGTGATAATGCAATCACCGGAACACTCAGTTCCCGTGCCAGGGCTTTTAAGGAGCGGGAAATTTCTGATATCTCATTCTGCCGTGAATCTGAGGCACGGGTACCAGAACCACTCATTAACTGTATATAGTCGATGATAATCATCTCTAGTCCAAATTCCAGTTTGTACTTACGGCACTTGGAGCGAAGCTCGGTAATCGTGATTCCGGGAGTATCATCGATTATCAAACTCGACTTACCGATTACCCCGGCACTTTCAATTAGTTTTTCCCATTCCATATCGGAAAGATTGCCTGTCCGTAAATGCTGGGAATTTACCCGCCCTTCCATCGCAAAGAGACGATTTACCAGTTGCTCTTTTGACATTTCCAAACTGAAAATAGCAACGCATTGTTTTTGTCTAAAAGCGACATGTTGGGCTATATTTAGAGCTAAAGCCGTTTTCCCCATCGAGGGGCGGGCGGCAAGTAATATGAAATCCGAGGGTTGCATTCCGGCCGTCCGGTAATCAAGGTCGGTAAAACCGGTGGCGACTCCGGTCACATTGCCTTTGTTTCGTGATGCCAGCTCGATTTTGTCAAGAGCGTTTGAGACAATCTCGCGAATGGGAACAAACTCGCTGGTATTGCTCCTTTGGATTAGTTCAAAAACGCGCTTTTCAGTATCTTCAATAATATATTCAAGGCTCTCTTTACCGGAATAACAGTTATTGGCTATTTCTTCATTTAACCTGATTAGTTTGCGTAAAGTCGCTTTTTCCGCTACGATGTTGGCATAGTGTTTGATGTTGGCGGAAGTGAGAGCGGCGGTCATCAAGTCACGGATAAATTCAAGGCTGGCTACCTCCGGAGGGACGTCCTTTTCTTTTAAACGGTTTTGGAGGGTAATTAAGTCAACCGGTTTTCCTTCATTATTTAGTTCAACCATTGCCTCGAAGACAACACCATATTGGCGGCTGTAAAAATCAGCCCCACCCACGATTTCGGCGGCAATAATAATCGCTTCCCGATCCATTATCATCGCACCGATAACAGATTGTTCTGCTTCGATGCTATGTGGTAAAATTCGCTTTAAGAGCGCTTCTTCCATTGTCGCCATTTGTACTCTATGCCTCTTTAACGACTACAGTAAGTGTACCGGTTACTTGGGGGTGCAATTTAATTGGAACTTTTAATTCACCAAAACTGCGGATTGGTTCCGCAAGTTGAATCTTCTTTTTGTCTATGTCAATATTGTGTTGCTCTTTGAATGCTTGTCCGATTTCTTTTGTTCCAACCGAACCGAAAAGACGACCGCTGTCTCCGGCTTTCATGTTGATGCTTATCTTTTTCTCCGCAAGCAAATCCGCAAGCTCCTTGGCATTTGCCAAGATTTCTTTGGCGGTTTTTTCTTCACCGGCTTTTTTGTGCTTTAAGTCATTTAAATTTTTTGCTGATGCTTCAACGCCTAACTTTTTCGGAATTATGTAATTACGTGCATAACCATCGTTTACATCTACTATTTCGTCTTTTTTCCCCAAGCTTTTTATGTCTTGTAATAGTATAACCTTCATTACAACTCACCTCCGTCAATCATGCTATCGAGTGTCCGTTTGAGGGCACCGATTCCTTCATCAATTGGTATTCCTTCCATTTGGCAACCGGCGATGTTCATGTGACCGCCGCCACCCATCCGCTCCATAATGATTTGGACATTTACTTCATCTATCGAGCGGGCGCTTACATATATACAATTTTGATAATCCGTTAAAATAAAACTGGCTTTTACTCCTTTGATATTCAAAAGCTCATTTGCCGCCTGGGCACCGATGATGGTTGGGCTTTGGATATCTTCGCTGGTACAGGTGGAAATCGCATATGCACCACGGTAAATCTCGGCTTGGCTGACTGCATCGGCTTTGGCTTTATATTCATGGGCATCTTCGCGGAAAAGTTTCCGTACGCGGGTTACATCAGCACCACTTCGGCGCAAAAATGCCGCCGCTTCGAAAGTCCGTACCCCTGTTTTGGTGACAAAATTGTTTGTATCTATCATGATTCCGGAGTATAAACAGTCGGCTTCTTCATGACGCATCCGGATGTTGTCATCGATATATTGAAGAATTTCCGCCACCATCTCACATGAGGATGAGGCAAATACTTCTATATAACTAAGGGTGGCGTTTTCGATTACCTCTGCGCCCTGACGATGATGGTCAAGAACAACTATCGTTTTGCATAAACGCAACAGTTCCGGACACTCGGTAATACTTGGTCGGTTCACGTCAACAACTACTAAAGCGGTATTGTTATCTGCCATATCAAGTGCCTGCTGGCAGTTTATAATCATATCTTCTTCATATTCCGGATTACCCCGGAACAACTCGATTAATGGATGGACGGAAGTAGCCGTCTCATTAATGACAATATGGGCTTTTTTCTCAAGCATTGATGCTATCCGATAAATACCGATTGCTGAACCAAAACTGTCAACATCAGCCATCCGGTGCCCCATAATAATGACCTTTTCTTTTCCGGAAATAATTTCCCGGAGGGCGTGGGCCTTGACGCGGGCTTTGACGCGGGTATTGCGTTCGACCTGCTGACTTTTCCCACCATAATAACATATGTTATCCGGGGTCTTGACGACGGCTTGGTCGCCGCCGCGCCCTAACGCCAAGTCGATGGCATTACGGGCAAACTCGTAAGTCTGGGCATATGACAAACCATCAACACCAATTCCGATGCTAATCGTGACACTCATTTCATTGCCAATGTTTACGGTTTTGACATCTTCAAGTAAGTCAAATTTTTGCTCTTTTAAATCAACAAGCGCTTTTTTCCGAAGGACTATCTGATACTTGTCCTTTTCCAGTTTTTTGCAAATGCCATCTAGTGAGGTGATATATTTGTTTACTTTTCTATCGATAAGTGCAATTAGTAACGAACGGCGGACTTCTTCAATGCTCTCAAGTGCTTCATCATAGTTGTCAAGATATATCATCCCAACTGCCAGACTTTGGTCATCAACTTCTTGTAAGGCTATGCTAAGGGCGGTTGTATCAAATAGGTAAATAGCGACTAAGTAACCTTCATAATTGGCTGATTCGATGATATTACTATTTTGCGCCAATTCTTTTGTTGATACTTTTTTAAGTTTTATTGAATATATGCGACCTCCCGATTCAATATCAAATGATTCCTCATCATTTTCGAAAGGAAGCTTGTCTACAGTAATTTCAGGGAATATGGTGGTTATCGACTTGCGGTATTTCTTTCCTTTTTGGGTGACATCCTCAAAGGCTTTGTTTGTCCAAATCAGCTTGCCCCGGTCATCAAGAATCGCATATGGTAATTCCAGCTCATATAACAGGGCTTTCTGGATTTGCCCGTATTGGGTAGCAAAACTAACCAATTCATTGATAATGACCGGTCGGTTGTAAATAAGCAATGATAAAAGTACCGCAAAGTAAAAAATAATAAAACAAGTTAGAATCAAGCCTGAGGACACATCAACAAGGTATATCGCCAAATTGACGAACATCAACAAAACACCCAGGTAGATGGAGGTTTGGAGGTATCGTCTCAGCTTACCCTTTAACCTGATCGCATTTCTCATATGAAACCATATCTTTCAC
>Ga0209737_10000780_pt1 | contig 24471 bp, 19 predicted proteins | sample TergutCu122P3_FD_187284 | JGI IMG/M metagenome (GOLD analysis project Ga0209737, IMG submission 187284) | Cubitermes ugandensis P3 segment gut microbial communities from Kakamega Forest, Kenya - Cu122 P3 (SPAdes) (version 2) | ecosystem: Host-associated > Arthropoda: Insects > Digestive system... | reverse complement strand
CAGGGAATAAAATGCCTCGTCCAAGGTATCACCGGCGAGCTGTTTAAGTGATATTCTGTCATTTACCAACAGTTCTGCCTTTTCCCCGTTCAAAAGCTTCGCAATCACCATCTTCCGTTTATCGTTTATCATCTGCACAATCATTTCAAGAGTCCCACTTTTACCCCAATAACAGTCGAATTCCCTACTACGCAGACAGGACATCACGGCATAGACATTGTAAATTGCTTTACCTTTTATCCTGATGCCATTGTACCATGCCGTCATTTCGTCAAAGTCGGATGATGTCAAGCGGCATAGTTCCGCCATTTCTTCTTCTGTAAGCCCATAGTCGTCGGTATAGGTATTGTCATTAAAGACATCATAAGTTACGAGGTTATTGAGGTCGCTCATCATGCCTTCATGGGAAATGCGTAATACCCCGGTGAGAATGGCTTTTTCAAGGTACTGGTTTCCCTTTAAGGCGGATGAAAGGAAGGTTGTTTCAAACCTGCGGATTTCTTCGTATTTATCTGTGTCATAATTGTCCATCAGGAGTTTGTCGTACTCGTCAATCAGGATGTAGGAGCGTTTGCCGGTCACTTCATAAACCAGTTCGGTAAGGAAGTATAAACCGCCGGAAACAGCATCGGAATCGGGATTACCCAATACCTCATAATACCGCTCCTTTAAGTAATCATTAAGATTATCGGGGTGTGTCATGGAAAAAATGTGCTTTTTGATTTGTCCGGCAATCTGCGATCGATAATTTCCCACAGTCAAACTCTTAAAATCAAAGCTAAAGACCGGGGCGGAGTTCGCTTTGTCCCAGACCTGGCTGTTTTCAATATACAATCCTTTGAACAGATGGCGGTTGTCGGTTTTGTCGGTGAGGAAGCAGCGGAGCATATCAAGGTTCAGGCTTTTGCCGAGACGGCGCTGCCTGGTTATCAGTTGTACATTGCTTGCTTCATTAAGGAAATTCTCAATAAATCTCGTTTTATCAACGTATAGATTCCCATCGGTAATCATCCGCTCAAAAGACGAAATGCTTAGATTGATTTTTTTGATATCACCAACAACCATATAAGTACACCCCTTTCCAGGAAACCGGATACAAAGTATTCGGTCTTCTTATTAACATACTTTTAGTGTACCACATTGGTGATTAATAATAAAGGGGAAACATAATTTTACACTTTTCTAACTAGCAAATTAAATAACTCGCCAAAACATATCAAAACGATACACTTTTGGCGAGTTATAGGTCTATGATAAACTCCCCGGCCTGTTCTGCTGCTGCTTCAAAGTCACTTTGTAAAAATAATGTATCGTGGATTTCTTCAAGTTTGGCAGTGGTATCGGATTTCCATTGCCTTGCGGCTCTCACTTTTCATGCGTGAGTAAAAAAACAAACGATGACCATTATTTTTAGCATTTATGCCACGACATTTTCCGATATTGCACTTATTCACTAGGTAAATTCACGAAAGCACGAGTTCATTTGGGGTATTTTCTCACGAAAGCGCATATTCGTGTTAGTTGATTTCTCACGATAGCATCAGTTTTGTCACGAAAAGGCACATTTGTTGATGGGGATTCTGTCACGGAATTGCATGTTTTGTTATGGTAATATTGTCACGCAATTGCACGTTTATGAGAATATCCTCGATATATCATTGAAGAGAATAAAGACCATCAGCAACATTAAAACTACCATTCCGGCGAGATGGACGAGTCCTTCTTTTTCCGGTGCGACCGGTTTACCCCGTATCATTTCGATGATGATGAAGACCAAACGTCCGCCATCAAGGGCGGGTAAGGGTAACAGATTGATGATGCCGAGATTAACTGAAAGTATCATTGCAAGATTGAGCATTGACAGGATAACCACTGATACTCCATGCGGACGGGCGGCTTGGTAGGTTTCTCCTACGATGGTCGCCATTCCGACAGGTCCGGCGATATCATCTTTGCCCAATTGTCCTTGGACAAGCATTCTTAAGCTTTTTAGGGTCGTGGTCATACCGAATTTTACTTCGTAATAAGCATTGCGGAATACTGATAATGCCCCGGTTTTGGTAAAGTGTCCATGAGCATTTATGCCTATTAAATGTCGGTTAAGTTCTTCGTTATATGCCGGGTTTAATACCACGGTATTGGTTACACCGTCTCGTTCATAGGTAATGTTCAGGGCTTCACCCCGGTTAGCAAAAGAGATAAAGGTTATTTGGCGGTAAACATTGATTCTTTCGTTATTTATCCGGATAATAACATCACCGGGTTCTAATCCGACAGCTTCTGCTTGACCGCCGGGGGTTAATCTGTCAAGGATGGGTAGGTCGATTCCGGTATTGCCGATGATTATCAGTCCGATTAGGTACGCGAGGATAAAGTTAAAAACCGGTCCCGCAAATATGGTTGAGAAGCGTGCCCCGACCGAGGCGCATAGGAATGAGCCTTCGCTTAACTCCGGAGTTGCGTTTTCTTTTTCGGTGATTTGGGTTCCGTTTGCGTCTTTTGTTATTTCTATGCTTGGGTTGTCATTTTCATTTTCGGGTTTGTTTCCGACTTCGCCTTCGAATAGGCATGCGCCACCGATGGGGAAGAGTTTTAGGGAAAATTTGGTACCCCATTTATTAAACGAAAATAAGGTTGGTCCCATCCCGATGAAGAATTCTGTTATTGTGATGCCGTTTTTGCGTCCGAGGATGTAGTGGCCTAGTTCGTGTGCTAGGACGATGAGTCCGAATATGATTATGAAGGAGATGAAGGTTGCCATTTTTAAAGCCTTTCTGTATTTTTGTGAATTTTATTGAGTTCCCGCGAGAGTGATAAATATATATCCAATACAAACGCGCTTTCGCTCCGGGTTCAACGTTGCGTTACGTAAGTTCGTAAAATACACGAACTAAGTAACGACGTTGAACCAGGGTTTGTTTTGTATATATATTTATCACTCCGCGAGTTTGGTTTTTGTGATATGCTCGTATACTTCCAACTCAATTGATAAAATATCCTCAACATTGGGGGTTGCAATATGTTTATGTGCTGTCATCGCGCCTTCGATTAGGTCGTATATTTGTAAAAATCCGATTTTATCTTGTAAAAACAAGCTGACGGCTTTTTCGTTGGCGGCATTGTATATTGTTGGCATGCTGCCTCCGGTTAGTAGGGCGTCATAGGCAAGCGGTAATCCTTTAAAGGTTTTCATGTCCGGTTCTTCGAATGTCAGGCTTCCCATTGCGGTAAAGTCCACGTTTTTACCTTCCAGCGGTTTTCGTTCGGGATAAAGTAAGGCGTATTGGATTGGTAATTTCATGTCGGGTAAGCCGAGCTGGGCAATAAGTCCCCGGTCAACAAATTCGACCATTGAGTGGATAATGCTTTGCGGGTGGATGATTACTTTTATCTTCTCAGCGGGGACATCGAAAAGCCAATGGGCTTCAATCACTTCCAAGCCCTTGTTTACCATCGTTGCGGAATCAATTGTTATCTTTTTTCCCATCGACCAGTTTGGGTGTTTTAGGGCATCGGTTTTTGTTTTTCCGGCTAACTCAGCGGTTGTACTTCCCCGGAATGGTCCGCCGGATGCCGTCAGGATTATTTTTGATATTGTATCATATTTTTCAGCGTTTAGTGATTGAAAAATTGCGCTATGTTCGCTATCCACCGGTAGTATTTTTATACCATGTTTCTTGACCAGTGGCATAATTATATGTCCGGCGGTTACAAGTGTTTCTTTATTGGCAAGGGCGATATCTTTTCCGGCTTCGATGGCGGCGATGGTTGGTTTTAATCCAATCATCCCAACTATGGCAGTGACCAGCATTTCGATGTCAGGTAAGGTCGAGACTTCGATAATTCCTTCCATTCCACTTAGTATTTTTACTGGTAAGTCCGCGACTCTGGTTTTTAAATCTTTGGCGGCAGCTTCGTTGTTCATTGCTGCATGGGTTGGGCGGAATTCGCGGATTTGTGTTTCTAGTAAATCAATATTACTTCCGGCGGCTAGGGCGGTTATTTTTAAATCATCAGGGTAGTTTCTGACGATTTCGAGGGTTTGGGTTCCGATTGAGCCGGTTGAGCCTAGGATGGTGATTTTTTTCATAGTCTACTCCGTGCTTGGATGGTATATACCAGTCGCAAAACTCGCTTTCGCTCCGTGAGAAACGTTGCGTTACGTAAGGCGACAAAATACGTCGCCTAAGTAACGACGTTTCTCAAGGGTTTTGCTTTTGGTATATACCATCCAAGCACTCCCTGTTACAACTCTATGTGATTTATGTGTTTATTAATAATTAAGGGTAAGCACACCAAATTCACTTATAATATGAGGAATATAATCTTATTGCATGCTTGCTCGCTAACGTAGGGCGCTACGGATGATATATACCAAAAGCAAAACCCTTGAGAAACGTCGTTACTTAGCTCGTGTCCTTTACGAGCTTACGTAACGCAACGTTTCTCACGGAGCGAAAGCGCGTTTTGCGACTGGTATATATCATCCGTAGCGCAAAAACCACAACCCCTCACCCTAAAATTCTCGCAAGAAAGTATATTACAGGAGCGGTAAAGATAACACTATCAAACCTATCTAAAACACCACCATGCCCCGGTATCAATTTCCCAAAATCCTTAATATCATGATTACGCTTAATCGCCGAAGCCGCAAGGTCGCCAATTTGTGAAATTACTGCCCCAACCCCGCAAATTATGGCAAAAGTTAAGGTAACAGATAATTCCGGTACCATCTTGTTGACAAAAAACGCCCCAAATAATGCCCCAGCCCCGGCTGCCCCAATTATACCCCCGATTGCCCCCTCCACCGATTTCTTTGGGCTGAGTGTCGGTGCAAGCTTGTGTTTACCAAACAACATCCCTACGCAATATGCACAAGCATCACAAATCCATGAGCTTAGGAATATCAGACAAACGAAATAAAATCCATTTTCAAGGCTGCGGGTCAAATAAATGCAGGATAACATCACTGGTGCGTATATAAAGCTAAAAGATATTTCCATTATATGATGACTGTCGTATCTTGGATAAGCCAAAACATATACTGCCATGAAAGCAATCAGCGTTAATATCGGGAACGCAAACAATATTGTAATAGCAGGAACAAAAAGCAATATCAAATAATAAACTATTACAGCCGAGTAACCGACAAATACAAGAATATTGAATCCCTTTTTGACCGCAACATTTAATTTACAAGCAAGGGTCAGCTCGCGGAAACCGATTAATGAAGTAATCGTTAAAAGCAAAACCAGGATAAATTCACCGGATAAAAGTCCAAATACTGTTATAATTACTAATGATATACTGCTTCCAAGCCTAACCAAAAAGTTTTTCAAGCTTTTACCTCCCCGAAACGCCGCTCCCTATTGTTATATGCGGCAACCGCTTTAAGTAATTCCTCTTTTGTAAAATCCGGCCAAGCAACTTCCGTAATATAGAACTCAGTGTATGCTAATTGCCATAATAAAAAATTGGATATCCGTTGTTCGTTGCAAGTCCTAATCAGTAAATCCGGCTCAGGCAGACCGTGGGTATCGAGGTAACTGGCAAATGTTTCTTCCTTGATATCGTCAACTGATAAAACTCCTGAAAGGATATCGGTATTTACTTTTTTTACTGCCCGGACTATTTCATCACGTCCGCCATAATTTAAAGCTATTTGAAAATGAAGACCATCATTGTTTTTGGTCGCTTCTTCTAACTCATTGATGCGTTTCTGGATGTCGATTGCCAGTCCGCTTTTATCTCCGATAACGCGGACACACATCCGGTTTTTCTCCGCTGTTTTGATACAGTTCTTCATATAGTTGCGAAGTAACTTCATTAGGGCATCTACTTCGTCCTTGGGACGGGACCAGTTTTCAGTGGAAAAAGCATAAACCGTCAAATAATTTATACCCATTTTGTATGCTTCTTCGCAGATAATCTCGACTGTTTTGGCACCCTGTACGTGACCGAAGTTGCGTGGCATCCCTTTTGCTGTTGCCCAACGTCCATTGCCGTCCAAGATAATTGCCACGTGTTGGGGCATTTTTAGTGCTGTGTCCATAAAAACCTTTCTAACTATCATAACTCAAGAAGAATGACTCACCAGAGTCATTCTTCCAACATGAAGTTTTAATAGTTCTTAGACATGGTATTTTCATGTCTTAGAACTATTCTTCATGTTTTAAACCTTTAATATATCCGCCGACTTCTCTTCAACCAACTTATCAACATCCTTGACATACTTATCGGTCAGCTTCTGCAACATGTCTTCCAATTGTTTTACTTCATCTTCCGAAACTTCCTTGCCAAGTTTCTTAAAGGCATCATTACCGTCACGGCGGATGTTACGGATGGCGACTTTGCACTCTTCGCCTTTTTTCTTGACATCCTTTACCAAGTCACGGCGGCGTTCTTCGGTAAGTTCCGGGAAAACCAAACGAATCGTATTACCGTCATTGGTTGGGTTGATGCCGATATCCGAAGCAAGAATCGCTTTTTCGATTTCTTTAATCAGATTTTTTTCCCAAGGTGCAATCATAATCAGACGCGCTTCGGGAACTGTGATATTACCAACCTGTTGGAGTGGGGTCGGTGTTCCATAATAATCAACACGAATCTTGTCAAGAACCCTGGGATTTGCTCTTCCGGCACGGATTCCGGCATAATCATTGACCAGAAAATCAATCGCCTTTTTCATTTTTTCTTCGTATACATCTAAACGCTCTTTCATTGTTAAATCCTCCCTACTGCTCGCAAGAATGCCATCTCTACAGCATTCTTGCCCACGAACTTCATTCGTGTTATGAAGCTTGCTTCATGTTGTAACTACTGTCCCTTTGCAATCTCCACTAACTGCATTCACAATACTATTTTCATCATTTAACGCAAAGACACGCATCTCAAGCCCATTTTCCTTAACCAGTATCGAAGCCGTCATATCCACTACTTGCAGATTCCCCGCGATTACCTCATCTATGGAAATCTTGTCATATTTTATTGCTTCCGGGTTCTTATGCGGGTCATCACTATAAACACCATCAATAGATTTTGCCAGCAAAATCATGTCGGCATCCACTTCCACCGCCCGTAAAGCCACAGCAGTATCAGTTGAGAAAAACGGGTGTCCCGTACCCCCGGCAAAGAAAACCACCATACCCCTTTTGAAATACTTGACTGCCCGGTCTTTGGAAAAAAGTTTCGTGAAAGTACTACAGGCAAATGGGGTAAGGATAGCCGTCTCCAGCCCGGTACTACGGAATATCTCCGAGACATAAATGCAATTCATCACGGTTGCCAGAATCCCGATTTGGTCTGCTTTTGAACGGTCAATATTTTCACTGCTCCGTCCCCGCCAGAAATTGCCACCGCCAATCACGATACCCACTTCGGTACCGGAAGAAACAAGGCTCTTCACCTGAACAGCGACTTTTCTGACCGTTTCCTCACAGAAGCCGGTTTTCTTCTCCCCGGCTAATGCTTCACCGGAGAGCTTCAGCAAAATTCTCATAAACTATTTTTTTCCTTTTTTAATTTCATCAAAGAAAGAAGTCGGATTTACTTCTGCATAACATTGTGAACACATACCTTCGATTACTGCACCGTTATTAATCTGGACGGATTTTGATTTGATATTACCCATAACGATGGCGGAGGTATCAAGGATAACCGGACCCATGACATCAATGTCACCTTTGACCGCTCCGGCGATTACGGCACTATTGGCAAAAATATTACCGATGATAACGGTACTTTGACCGATTTTGACGCTGCCGAGACTGCGGATTTCCCCGGTGATTTTGGCATTGTCGGCAAAGATTTCGGCGGCTTTTGAATCACCATCAACAGTTCCGGTCACATTTAATTTGCCAAGGATGTCGATATTACCATTTACACTACCTTCAAGCTCAAGTGAGCCTTCCGAAGTAATATTTCCCATAATATTCATCCCTGCCGTGATAGTTGCCGTTTCGTCCGAGGCTCTTTTACCGGATACATCTGCTTTCATGTTTTCTGCTTCTGCCGTTGCTACATAAATTGAATCATCTCCCATTTCTTCATCCTCTTTCATAGTATTAATATCGTTACCCTCGTCTAACTTGTCAAGCATTCCGTCAAGGTCAAACATTTCCTCCGAAACCTCAGGCTCCATGTCTTCATCTGCCACCTCAATAAGCTCTTCGTCTGCTTCTTCCGGTAATTCTTCTTCAAAAGCTTCGAACAACTCTTCGGCAACATCCCCGAATTCGGCATCTTCCAATTCCTCTGCCGTTTCTTCAAAAGCTTCAATGTCTTCCTCCGTAAGAAGAGGCTCGTCCGTAAGAAGCTCATCCGGTAAACCATCGAGAATTTCATCCTCCGGCATAAGTTCACCTACCGCTTGGGATAAATCCTCCTTTAAATCAGTAAAAAATCCCATTGCTAATCCTCCCATTTTTTATTCTTTAATTTGTTATATGTTGTACTACTATGGTTTCATCACATATTGGTAAAATAACCGTATTTTCCAGTGCCAATATAGCTTCGATTATCTGCGGTAAAGCCGCCACAGTATTGTTTTTCTCAGCCATATCATGCATCAGGATGATTGCGGTTCTTTTGTCCCTGATACCGTTAAGGCAATTGTTTACTATCCGTGAGACACTGACATATCCGGTCGCCGCATCACCACTCGATATATTCCAATCAAAATACCTGATGTCTTTTTCCGTCAAGTAATTGATAAATAACTGCATTTCGCTCCGGCTGACGGTATTTGAACTTCCGCCGGGAAAACGGTAATAACGGCTCCAGACCCCGGTCACTTCATATAAAAGCTCTTGTAATCTGGTCAAATCCTCGCTGAAATTATCAACTGAGCGGTATATTTCGTTGTAACGGTGGCTGTATGAATGCATTCCGAGGGTATGACCTTCGTCCACAATCCGTTGGTACAGGGCAAGTGACCTATCGTCGGTTTTCCCGATAACGAAAAATGTTGCCTTTATCCCGTATTCATCCAATATATCCAAAATCCGTTCGGTATTATTGCTTGGTCCGTCATCAAACGTAAGATATACTTTTCGCTCGATAATCTCTTCACTTATTTCGCCTACCTGTGTATTGCGATTACGTCCTGATTCCTCCAACCTGGCGGTATGGAAAATACTTGTCTCTATAATCTCCGGTACTTCACCCACATCTTTTGCCATTGCTTCAAGATTTAACAATATCTCCTCTTGAAAAATAAGCCTCTCTTCTAAATCCATCATTTGCTTGCGAGCTTCCGAAAGCTTAAACCCAAGCAAGATGCAGAAAACCGACGGTAAAATGATAGCGGATAAAATCAAAAGGATTATGATTCTCTTAAGTATTTTAACCCGTTTCCGGCGTTCATCAGTCAGGCTTACTAACTCTGACATTTACCTATGGCTCCTCCACACGCATAAATTGCGCGTTGCAAACTGACACAACTGTTCCAAAAAGTTATTCCCAAACCATAATAACATATAAATCAGAAAGAAAAAAGAGGGAAAATAACTTTTAATTACCATTTGTCCAATATTATGCTATAATAGTTTTATGATACAGCAAAATAATACTAACGACTTATACCAAATATACAACTACTGCTTCCCCGACTACCCGATATCGGAGGAAGAGTTTTATGAATTATTGAAGCCGGACAGCGAATTTACCCATACCATCAGGACTTTTTCCCCCGATTCCAATGGAACGCTATGTGGTTTCGCTTTGGTATGTACCAATTCCATTACCATGCTGTGTGTACTTCCGGAATACCGTAACCAAGGATTGGGTACATGGCTATTAAATGAAGCGGAAAAATATATCCATGATAAAAATAAATCCGAAACGATAATTCTGGGTTATGCCGAGCATTATATTTTTCAAGGTGTCCCCGTTGAATATGGCGCGGTTCCCTTTTTTGAAAAGCGCGGTTATCATGCTGATGAAATCACTGTTGATATGGGGCTCAACCTTTTGGATTTTGACCTTGGCAAATTAAATCTTCCCGAACCGGAAGGGATTACTTTCCGGATGGCAACAGAAGCGGATGAAGCGGCTTTATGGGCTGCCATAGAGGAAGTAGACCCAAAATGGCACGATTATTTTGATGATGACAACGTAATGCTGGCGATGTCCGGCGAGCAAATCGTCGGTTTTCAGCAATTAGATATTGAAGGAGCGCGTTTTAAAAAGCCCGGGGAAGAAGCCGGATTTATCGGTTGTGTCGGTGTCGTTGAAGAAATGCGCGAGCGTGGTATCGGCCTTCGGATGGTTGCCGAAGGGATTAAATGGATTAAAGAGCATGGTGGTACAGCAATTGAATTATTGTATGTCGGCATCCCCGTTGGTATGGGCGGTTAGGGTTCAAACCGACTATCCATTTATGGATGGGAAAACGGAGAGTTAATCTAAGGCAGTAAAGGACACTGCCTAAGATTAACTATAACTCCGTTTTGGAAGAATGGCAAAAAGCGCCATTCTTCTGGATAGTGTAGGATTATGATAAAATGGGAAAACAATTCCCTCCTTGGAGGGATGCCCGAAGGGCGGGGTGGTGACTTATGTGGAGAGTTTACCCGCAGGAAATTTTAAGGCAAGGTTGCATAAAACATGCCATTTTCGATGGTGATGGTCGTTTATTGCTGGATGAAAGCCACGTAATTACTGATGAAATCCGTGGTGTCCTTGAGCGTATGGACCGTGAAATTTTTATGTGGCGCAATCCCAAATCCGCATCCACCATAGTCAAAGCAAAAATGCCTGCACCGGAGGATGAAAAAATCGTTGTCCTCTCCGAAGAGGTTAAAAAATCCGCCGTTGATGCAATTGATTTTCTTTACAGCACCACTGATATAGAGGAAGGTGTGGACAAGGTTGAGGATTTGTCCCATACTTTGGTTGATATTATTGCCGCCGATGACAATGTCGGTATTTCCCTTGATAGATTGAAATGCAGTGATGAATATACTTTTAAACATAGCCTTGACGTCGCCGCCATCGCAATTATGGTTGGCAAAATGCTGGGACTTCCCGAAAGTCAGTTAAAAGAACTATCTACCGCTGGACTGTTACATGACCTTGGCAAAACGAGGATTCCAACCGAAGTCCTTAATGCCCCCCGTAAGCTTACCGATATCGAATTTAATATGATGAAAACCCATCCTGTTTATGGTTATCAAAATATCATGAACCTTAATACCATCCACGACCGCGTTAAAGTGGCAGTCCTACAACATCACGAAAAGTGGAACGGGCATGGTTACCCGCAGAAACTTGCCGGGGAGAATATCAGTCTCTATGCGCGGATTCTAACCATAGCCGATGTTTATGATGCCCTTATTACTGAACGCCCGTACAAAAAAGCCCATTCACCGAGCCATACCATCGAAATGATGATGGCGATGTCCGGTGACTTTGATATTCATATCCTGCGGATTTTTTTCCGCTCGATAGTGCTTTATCCGGTTGGTTCGAAGGTGCTGCTGAGTAATGGTGAAACTGCCGTTGTGGTTAAAAATAATAAAGAAAATGTCCTTCGCCCCGAGGTTGTTACCGCAACCGGGGTGAAGTATGATTTGTTTAACGATCTCAATTGTTTGACGATTACGGTGTTAGAGAAAGTTGGTTAAATCGACGGCTTCGGAAAATCATCCGCCGCCCGCGGTGTATCATAAGCATATGCATTATACGACTTACCACACGGGCAATAAGTCCCCTTCTGCGACATTGTAAAAGCACAATGCGGACACACATTCGAACCGCGCGCGACCTCCCTTGGACCACCACTCGCCCCGATAAGTAACCCCTTTGCCGCTATCAAAGCGAACAAAAGCACTACCGCCATAATCAATGCCATCACTGAGAAAATATAAAAACCCAAGATATAAAACACAACTATCGCCGCCTGCCGGAGCAAAAGAAAAGGATAACTGACACCCTTTCCTTTTATCAATAAATCCAACTGCGGAATCCCAATCAAAAAAACAATCATGAAAATCCAAAATCTGCTTGAAAGCTCAAAATACCTAATCGATGGAATTATCAAGACAGCAATCAAATAAAAAAACCAATGCCATGCCGGGAAAATATTTATTTCATATTTTTCATATACCGTATTTTGAAATGACTGCCTGACCCAGCTTGCAAATTTGTAATAGTAATAAGCAAAAACGAAATAACCGCCAATCCAGAAAACTGCGAGCAAAAGATTGTGCCACCAAACATGGGATGCGGAAAATCCGATAAAACCGGGAAGAAAATGGGTCAGCAAATTGTATATTATCATCACGACATACAAGCTCGTAACAACGGAAGCCCAAATCGCACCAAAAAAGGCACTGATAACCGCCCAAAGTCCACCATCAAAAGCATCCTCCGTGGCATTACCCAACTGCCCATGGGTATTATTTCCAAAAGTGCTTATTGTTCCGTCATGTTTTACGACTATTGTATGGTTTTCACCCGCTGATATAGAAGCCACGTTGTCCATCACTTTGATGGGTTCGTCACGGTTCTCCCTTGTGCCGTCACCAAGTTGCCCGTTCGCATTTTTGCCCCATGCCCACAAGCTTCCGTCTGTCCTGATTGCGAAAGCATGGTCCGGACCCGCGTTAACAGAAACTACATTATTTAAAATCACTTGATTTTCTTTGGGGGATAACTGCCATAAACGGCAGTCGGAGGTAACCGCATATCCTTGGGATATAAAAATCACATTTTCAATCTCAATCCGCTCCGGTTTTCTTGGTCTTCCGGTGCCACCCCAGTGCCAGACACTTCCGTCTGCTTGTAAGGCAAAAGTAGCCCACTTTCCGGCGGCTACTTGAATTACATTTTCCATAATTCTCTGCGGCTCGGCGGTAACAACCCCTGTTCCATTACCAAGCTGGTCGATTTGATTGTTACCCCAAGTCCACAGACTGCCATCTGATTTTATCGCGGCGCTATGTTCGTTTCCGGCAGTTATGTAAACCACGTCGTCCATGATTTTACCCGGCCGGTTCTTACTTACGATAATCGAAACCCCGTTCTGACCACGGTGTCCGTGACCCCAGCCCCATAATGTTCCTAACTCATCAAGGGCGAGGGTATGGGCGCCTCCGGCGGTTACCATTGCCATATTTTCCATTATTTTGATAGGAAGGCGGCGTGTCCTGTTATTACCCGTACCTAATCGTCCGTAATCACCAAACCCCCAAATCCATAGGTTTCCTTCGGCATCGATGAGGGTGGTGTGGTTGTATCCTGCGGCAACCATTTTGGGGTTAAGAAAGGTTTCGGATTCAAGCACGACTGCTTCGGTGACTGCTATCCGTGCGCGTTCTGTTTCGCTTAGTCCGCCGGGGGCAAGGAAGTCTATGCCGTAGGCGAGTATCAAAATGAAAACTATAATTGTGATTATAAGTCCAATTATTTTACCCATCATTTTTAATCGTCCATGTGCGTCATTCGTCATTGCGAACCAGACTGTGTCAAAATACGTCATCGCGAGCGAAGCGTGGCGATCCAGGCATGAAAACTGGATTGCTTCGTCGCTTTGCTCCTCGCAATGACGAATACCCGATACGTCATTGCGGGCCTGACCTGCAATCTCCATTTTACGACAATCCTGCCATCGATTTCAAAATCTTCACCATCGCATCAAGTGCTTCCCCCGGTTCCGCATGTCCCCCTTTGATAGTATCTTTTTCGATATACATCATAGTGATATTATCCCACTCACCATCACGTGTCATTACCACCAGCCTCCTCACGCCCTCGCTTAAATATTTATGGCTGAAATCCGTAATTTCATAAAGCTCGAACCGCAACGCATCTTCCAAAGCTTCCCCATAATATAAAGCTTGGTTTGTCAATAATAGACCTTCCTTGCCACTTTTGAAAATCGTTCCATCATATAAGAAAAGCGGAACTTCATTCGCCGCATGCAGGGCATATGACTTAATCGCGGCAGCCAATTTCTTCTCCGGAATTTCACCAGTGACATGGTTATGTGCCAAATTAAAGAGATGCGGACCGCCAACGCTTTCATAAACCGCCCGCATATACTTTTCCGCTTTATCCTTACTCATGCTGCGGATAGAACTTGTAGTAGATTCAACTAAATTAACAACTTCCTTTGTATGCCTGACAGGCGGATTTTTTGCCCGCAACTGCTTAAGATTTACTTTTTCCTCAACCCCGTCAATAATATAACGGATGTTTATAAAAGTATCCTCTTCACTTAATAATTTACATTCGAAAAATGTGCCATGATTTTCCCAATTACCTTCCAAACTCATCTTTTGTAATGCCGTCTCACAACTTTCTATTTCCTTCAAGCTGACATTATCACTTTTTCCATCATTAAAAGCTATTGTCGCGATTCCGGCGCTAATTGCCTTAATCATTCCGGGATAGTAATAACCATCAGCTTTACGTAAGGCAAAAACGACATCCTCCACCGCAAACAATCGGTCTTTGTCCGTTTCATCGGGATAAAAAAATTGCGTGTATTCCCCGGTCACGGCGTCAAACCAGGTTACCCACCTGCCGAGGTACCCTGTATTAGGGTCTGAGCCTTCGACTGACTGGTAATACTTTCCACTGCCAACGTCATACGTAAACCCCTCCGGTGCTGAATATTTTGCTAACATGTTAAATCCTCCTTCTTTACGATTAACCACCCCGCCCGCAAGCGAGCGAAGCTCGGTTTGGGCACGCCCTCCAGGGAGGGGTGGTTTCCTTAAAACGAAGCTACCAACGCACATTCCTTCACAAACTGCATCGATTCTTCACAAAAAGTTGCATAAATCATTTCCCTAATTTCTGCCATCCGCTCACACGCCTCGATAGCTCCCGGGTCATAACGTCTCCGGTAATCCATGGTCATCTGCTCCCTTACATCGGCGATATATTGTAAATATCCTTGGACATTTTCCTTTTCATTCGGGGCAATTGGAAGCAAGGGTAATGTTCCATTATTTGTCGCCAGCAGATAATCCGGTTCAAGCTTCTTTTTCGTGAGCCCGACCATTGCCGTTCCCATTTTCTTGAAAAATCCGGCACTTTCATTACTTTTTTCATGCAAATGCGCCATATACTCCCAAGCATTTTCCATGATTTCAAAGTAACGCGCATCAGCTTCAGGCAGTGTTTCAAACTGTTCGCCAAAGACATTTAAGAGCATGTCAATAATCGTATCAAGCCAATCCTGGATATCGGTACGCGCTCTCCATTCAAGCCTTACCCGTTCATGGTCCAAGAGGCCGCCCCGCATCATATCATAAACCGCCAGTTGCCGTCCCTCATAAATGCGTCCCTTTACTTCGGCAAGAAAAGCATCAATTTCCCTTCCAAGAGTAATTATCCGGTTCGTTTTTTCGGCGAGCGGGCGTAATAAGTCGGCATATGAACTCGCAGTTATATCATTAATAAAGCTTTCGACAGCGCCTAAGTCATTGAAATCAAGCTCCTCACGATAACGTTTTATGAAAGGATTTACCTCTTTTTTTATCTCATCAGCTTCTTCAAATGATGGAAAAACCCTTCCCAATACCGTCCGCCCGTCCTCGCTAATCATCCTTAGCAAATCATCACGGATGTCCAAGAGATTAACCCGAAATTTTTCACAGGTCGTTAAATACTGCTCATCTTCTATCATTGTAAAAGCATGTTCCGCTATTTCAAACAATTCTTCATGATTAATATAGTCATCGTCATCTACATCCAGTATCGTATAAGGTCTTTCATTCAAGCGGTACAATAAATCATGATGCACGATATCACCAATCCAGTAACCATACTTCATCCAAGTCCGCAGGATAAAAATCGGTACACAGTCCTCCCGCTCTATTTCCAAACGCTCACAAAGCTCATCAAACATCTCGACAAAATGTTCAGCTTTTTCCTGCGGATATATTTCTTGGGTTTTAAGCCACTCTTTCATCAACTTCCAGTGGACAGAATTCATCCCGGTTTTGTTGGGGTTGCAATAACGATATAGCTCTTTTAGTCCACAACCGGGATACGAATGAAAGATAAGCAACTCATTATAAATCAACCAGTGGGTCGGCTCTTCTTCCAAAGCGAGCAAAAGAGTACTTAAGCCGCTATCACTTGCTTTTGTCTCATCATCCATGTCCAAATATTGATTGAGGAATGTGTTGGTGGTGGACAACCCAGGTATCCCGACAGGTAAAACAAACTCACCGCACTGGTCATTGATTATTGAGGGTACAGTCCGGTAAACGAGAATACGCATCGAACTATAAACACTGTCAAGCAAGAGCTCGATGGTCTCCGGGTCATTACGGATGGAATTGGGGTTTTTGGCAAAAGTGGCGGAGGTGGAGTAATAAGCGGCTTCAAAATCTGAGGTAGATTTGTTATGTGCCCTGATATACTTGTTCTTTTCAGCCACCAAGGCATTATAGCGGGCAATCACTGTATTAAATCCGCTAAAATCAAAACCTTCATGATAGTCTTGCAAATTCACCTTGATTCCGGTCTCACCAACCACTTCGCAAATTATATCAGCAATTTCACCCATCAGATAATCAAAAGCGCTTCTGTATTGGTCAAGGGTATCCCCAAAATTTTCAAACCACGCTTCGCCATCGAAATAGTCAGTTCTGTATCTTTCACAAATTGGCTCGCAGCGTCTTTCTAGGTTTTCGAGGAAAGCCCGCCTCATCGCCAAGCCTGAAATTATGACAGGGCGTCCGAAGACAGTGAATTCGGCATCGTCTTGTAGGCCGAATGTTTCGTAGACTCGTCTTGTTAATTCGTACATGTTCTCCTTACTCCTCATTTCCCCACTCAAACGTATTATTAAATGTAGCATTCATCTTAGCCGCCAGAAATTCACCGTTATTCTCCTTGAAAAAAATCCGAAAATAACATATATCATTTAAGAATTGAGCTATCCACAAATCAACACCATATGGATTTGTGTCTGCTGAAAAAAATTCCGGCTCCCCATCATAAAATTCAAAACTATTTGCCACATTTTCAAAGGTTAAAGGTACAGTAGCATGAAATAAAGCTTGAATATTATTGTAACCCTCTACTTCAAAAGAGCGTATGTAAAAATTTTCGGACCAGATATTACCTGGAGCAGTGTCGGAATAACTATTTAAACCATTTTTGCTGCGAATTTGGGTAAATTCTTCTGAATCATAAGGGTGAAGGTGGATAAGTAACGGAAAACGCGCCGAACCGCTGGAATAATCAACTATTGCTTCATGCATTTCGGCACTGCTCACAGCATCATTCCCATTGAGCCTGATAATATCGGCGCTGGAACGAACTTCAAAAAATTCCAGATTAAGCGATATTTTGTCGTCACCACGGTTGAAGATTCTGGTGCTGCCTTGGGTTTGGTTCATATTCCCACCTGGGGTTTCACCTCCACCTGTATCGGCAGTACCAGAAAGCTCATTCCCTCCACCAACACCAGTACCAGACGAAACTCCACCACCGCTCCCCTGATTTTCCCCCGTTTCCCTCGTCAGGAAATAACGCATCCCAAAGAAACCACATACCCCAAGCACCAATGATAATACAAATATGATAATAACTTGGTTTGATTTATTCATGACTATTCCTTTTATGTATATTCACCGTTGGTCACTAATCACCAGCGGAATTAAATATACTTCTGATAAATCCTCATGTCCTGAAAAGTCACCGGTTACACTGTGATATTCGTGACTTTCACATCGATAATATAAAATACCGATTCTTATGTTATTATCATCAAAATAACCCATTGTGGAAGAGCCTGAATATAAATTAAGTGTATTAGTATAAGTGATGGTTTCACCCGGTTGGACCCGATTTAGATAATCTTCCAGCTCATCGCTGAATTCACCTCTGACTGAATCTATGTTATAATCGCTGTCAAGCGCATAGAGCATTCCAGTGACATCTCTCAGCACATATGGTGAGTTATTTTGAAAAGTAATGCTGAATTCAACATAATAATCATGTCTGCCATCATCTGCATTACGTATCACCGCACTGGCACTCATTATAATCGGATGGGGATAATCAGCCGGGGGTAAAAGCGCTTGTTGGTTACCTGTCCCACCACCTTGTGGCGGTGGAGGCGGGATATCGGATGTTGTTGAATCACCGCCAGTTTGTCCTAGCAATGGGTCGGTAGTACCACTCCCATTTCCACCGTGGTTCTCACCTCCACCAACACTAAATCCAAACGAACCCCCGCCAGCCACACCACCTTCCCCATCCTTTTCACCCATCCCATGCAAAAAGTAAGCCACCCCAATCCCAACCAAAAGCCCAACCAACGGAAGAACAATCAAAATCGGATTAAATTTTTTCTTAGCTATATCATTGGAAGACACATAATTCCCCTCCCTGGAGGGGTGCCCGAAGGGCGGGGTGGTCTGCTGTTGCACCGCCGAATGTTGTTGCGCTACCGACTGCTGTTGTACTGAATGCCGCTGCACCACTGGTTGCTGCACCACCACCTCCTGCTGCACCGGAGTCACAGGAGCCGCCGGATAAAACTGCTGCGTATACTCCCCCGTACCCGCATTAAACCAAGTAACCCAATTCCCCACCTGCCCGGTTGCCGGGTCATTACCCGCTACCGACTGATAATACATCCCACTATTCGGGTCAAATACAAACCCCGGTGGCGGCTGATAATTTGCTGTCATAATCATATCCTCCCATACTCGGAAGAATGGTTTTCATTCTTCCCCATGAAATTTATTTCATGTTACGAAGCTTTATTATTCTTCGTGATTTTATCGTTTATCACTGACCACTATCGGCACCAAAAATATCTCAGATAAATCTGTTTTTTTAGTTATATCTAAATGCGCCAACGACGAACCGTATACACTGGTATAGTCGCCAACTTCCGGCATGTAGTATAGAATACCAATTCTCAAGTTACCATTTTCATAATATTCGCGGTTAGTGCTTGTTGGCCCGATAAAACTTGTTTGTGTGTAAGTAATGGTTTCACCCGGTTTAATCGGAACAGATGGAAAACCCCCACTTCCGATTTCACCGCTCATCATACTTATTATTTCGTCTGAGTCCATTGCATAAATATGGGCATAAACAGCAACAATTGAGCTGGGTGAATCATTACGGATTGTCACGGTCAAATCAAATTCTGAACCAATCAACTGGGAATCAGATGGAGGCCGCAATACGGCAGTCGCACTGGATATATACGGATGCTTATATCCTTTAGGCGGCCGATTGCCGGATGATATGCCACTTCCCGCGCCTTCGGTCAAATAATAACGTGTCCCAAAGAAACCACCCAACCCGAGTATCAACGATAATGCGATTATGATGATAATTCCTTTTGATTTATTCATGACCACTCCTTTACCTAAACAGCTCTTTATATACTAAAACGCCATATATATCATAGTATTCGGCGATAACCAACGGAAATTCGACACCTTTTTCACGGATATAAACAACTAAATTATCCCAAGGAACTCTATCAAATTCAGACATTCTAAATATTTCTTCCAGCTCCGCATAATCTATTCCAAAATCTTCATGGTAATGATATTCAGTAACCAAGGCAACTTCAGACACATAAACGTAAAAGCTAAAGCTATCATCACCACGTTCCCTTGCTTCTCTCCTTATTTCTTCTGCCACTTCTTCCAACATAACTTTCTCATGGTCAGTCAGTGCGCGGTATGAATACGAGTAAAAAACTGTGTTATTCTCATCCCAATATTCAACAACAACTACCGGCGAAACGATACCCAGCCCCCGCAACTCTTCAACAATACCTGTAAATATGCCGGTTGAGTCAACATGTTCAAAATGCCGCCTTTTTGATTCTTCATATGCGAGGGAAAAACCCATATGGTATGCAAAGACTAATTCATAATCCCTGACAAAAACTGAAATTTCCAAACCAGCATCGTCCGTAAACACGCTATTCCATTCTAAAACCACTTGATTTAATATCGCAAGCTCTCTTTCTCTATCCGCATCATGTGGCTGTAAAGTAACCACTTCCGGGGATGGTGAAGGCAACGGCGATGGAGATGGGGTTGGTGATGGCATTGTTGTGTTATCTGTATCACCAAAACCGCCATCATCCACAACTACAACTAAATCATCAGGCTTAATTTCACCATTACCGGATGGGGTATCCCTTCCATATAAAACGAATGCAAGACCCACCCCAATAATCAAGGACACAACCGGGATTAAATAAAGCAGTGGGTTTAGTTTTTGGGGTTGTAATCCTGCATACTGCTGTTGCATTTGCTGTTGTTGCATCTGCTGTTGTTGCATTTGCTGCTGTTGCATCTGTTGCTGATACCCTGCGTGTGCATAATTCCCCTCCCTGGAGGGGTGCCCGAAGGGCGGGGTGGTCTGCTGCTGCACCACCTGCTGCTGCACCACCACCGGATAAAACTGCTGCACATACTCCCCCGTCCCCGCATTAAACCAAGTAACCCAATTACCTGCCTGCCCCGTAGCCGGGTCATTACCCGCTACCGATTGATAATACATCCCACTATTGGGGTCAAATATAAACCCCGGTGGCGGTTGAAAATTTGCCATCATATACTACATCCTTTCCAATACCCGGAAAATTGGAATTTCCTCGTATTTTACCTCTGGTCACTAACCACTACCGGTACCATAAATATCCCTGAAATATCAGCATAAGCCGAAAATGAACCGGTTATGCTGTGATAATTGCCATCTTCACACCCATACCATAAAATACCGATTCTTACGTTGTCGTTTTCAAAGTAATCAATCGTGGAAGTCCATGAATCAAATCTATATGTTATAATAAATGTGACAGTTTCGCCCGGTTGGACCGGTTCGGGTAAATCACTCCAATCGCCGCCAAATTGACCGGAGACCGGGCTTATATCATAGTCACTATCAATCGCATAAAGCATCCCCTCGATATTTCCCAATGCAAGCGGTGAATCATTACGAAATGTAACGCTGAGTTCTACGGGAATCTCCGTCCCGGTTTCTGCTTCACTAATCACCGCACTGGCACTAATCATAATCGGATGTGGATAATCTTTGGATGGTTTCGGAGCTTTCTGATTTTCCCCCGAACCGCTACTTTGCCCAAATAACGAACCTGAATTTCCAAACAAACCACCACCGCTATCACCAACATCAGCTTCAACCCCATTTCCCGGATTATCTGCCGCATCCCTCGTCAATAAATACCGCATCCCAAAGAAACCGCAAGCCCCCAGCACCACTGATAATAAGATGGTGATAATAATTGCATTTGTTTGACTCATATCATCCTCCTAACTCTTCACGTTACCAGTCTACCGGCCGGTATTTCCGCTCGTCATCTTGAAACATATTTATCGGTCTTTCCCACATCATTGTTGCATTTATCACGCCGTCTTTATCGATTATACCGCGGAATATATATAAATTATATTCGTCCCTGTCGTTAGTGCCTTGTACCATACCCATCATAAAAGGCCCTAAGCGTAAATAATACCCGTCAAATACCATCGTCCAATATTGAAGACCCACGCCTCCGCCCCAGTTGCCATCCCGGAACATCTTGCCTGCATTATCAAGGGTAAACCAATCATGGGGCGCTGTTGGCACTGACCTGCTATTCATGTGCGTGGAAATAACCCTGCCATTTTCAAAAAATAAGAAGGTTTCATGGGTAGTCGGTCCGTGTGGATAGGTTACAGGTTCACCTAAATAATAACCTTCCATTCCGCCATATACACTGCAACCGCCACCGATAATTATTATTATCATAATAATCCACCATGGTATGCGGGGACGGCTGGGAGGGGGTGTCTTTTTCGGAAGTCTGAAACGCGGTCCGTCCGGTTCAGGGCATGTACATTCCCGTACAAGTTTACGGCAACGATGACAACGGCGACACCTGCATTTGAAGAAAAATTCACCACAAAAACGACACCTAAACCGACCTATATTCTGCGGTCCTTCCGGCGGACATTGACATGGATAATACCAACATCGATGACAAGGGCAAATACACATAGATTTAAGTTGATTGCACTTCGGGCAAAACTCACATCTACAACTATATCTAATGCTTCCACAGTACGGACAACGATGGCAGTTACAATTTTGCTCAAGATTTCCACAATGCGGGCAAAACTTACATTGACAACTATTCTTAGGATAACCACAATTGGGACACTTACATTGACAATTATTCTTAGGATAATCACATTGGGGACACTTACATTGGCAACTATGCCAAGGATAACCACAGTGTTCGCAACGCTGGCATTGACAACTATGCGTAGGATATCCACAGTACGGGCAAGGTTTGCATTGACAACTATTCTTAGGGTAACCGCAGTGGGGACATGTACATTGACAATTACGCTCAAGATTTCCACATTGCTGACAACGTGGGCAATTACAATTTCGTTCCAAATTTCCGCAGTATAAACAACGTGGGCAATTGCAATTTCGTTCCAAATTTCCACAGTGCTGACAACGTGGGCAATTACAATTACGCTCCAAATTTCCGCAGTGCTGACAACGTGGGCAACTACAATTACGCTCTAGTTTTCCGCAGTGTGGACAAGGCGGACAATTACAATCCAACAAACCGCAGTGTGGGCAGGGCCGACAAATGCAGTTTTCCAATTTGCAACGCGGACATATTTTCGGTGGGGGAGGTGGAGGGGGTGGGGGAATCTCCGGCCCCCTTCCGCCGCCACCGCCACCACCAACAATGTTATTACTTGGTCCGGAACTCTGGTCTGCTCCATCTTGCTCGCCATCTTCTTCTTTTTCCTGCTTATTTCGGCAATAAGGGCAAAAAGCATGGAATTTTTGCAAGCAGGCTTCACATTCTATACATCCTTCCGGCGAAACTACCGCCGCCTGATCCTTTAATGGGAAAAAGCAGTATGTACATTTAAGCAAGTCAAGACCTTTATCCGATGGATTTAATAAGCTGTCCTTATTAGTCTTAAATATTGCTTCTTTATTAACTATTTCTTCCTCCGGTTTACTTACCGGGCAAAAGCAATATTTACATTTAACCAAAAATTCCTTGTGGCATTTATGGCAATGATGAAATAAGCCGTCCAATTCTAAGTTTATGGAGCTTTTTGTACGGTAATCAGGTCTTTCCTTATTGTTTTTAGAATTTTCTTCACCAGTTTCCGGTTCTTCATCGTATTCTGTTTCATCACTGTTTTCTGTTTCTTCACCGTTTTCAGACCTGTTTTTACGGTTTTCACGTCTTTCTTTACCGTTCTCAGACTTGTCTTTTCCGCGCTCAGACCTGTCTTTTCCGTCCTCAGAGCTTTCTTTTGGGTTTTCTTGTCTTTCTTGTCGATTTTCATGCTTTTCAAAACGGCTTTCAGGTCCTTTTTTCTTAAATAACTCCTTGCCACAGCCACTACAGACAGTTACACCTGCATTTTCATCGAACTGGGTCCGGCAATATATACAGAACATCTGCACCCTCCATTACTCTGCCACCTGTAAGAATGCCTGTTTTCGGCATTCTTACCCCATGAATTTGTCATGTTTCTAATTGCTTAATAAACGGCAATGCCCCGATTGCCACTATCGCAATTAAAGCAAGGTATACACCGAAACTTACTGTCATATTCCCAGCTGATTCCTTCGCGTTATTGTTTAAGGCAAAGAGGGTAAATCCGGTAACCAGAAGATTTATTACAGCTGCCGCTATACACGTTATCTTTGACATTTTATCAGTACTCAGCGGAGATTGCCGGTCCTTAAAGAAAACCACTGCAATTATCCCGGCAAATGAAAGACGAATCAGCCATTGGCTAATAGTTGTCACTGTTTCTATCGGATTATCTCCTGACATCGCTATCCGCATTTTTAAGAATTCACTCAATGTATACCACGGGAAAAAGGTGGCAACAATACCGAGTACTGCGACCCCGGCAAGAACCATTTTTTGCAATGACATACCAAGCTTACCTGCAACATCACCAACCGCACCTAGATTTACATTACCCATGCTGCCACCGCCGCCACCGAGTCCGAGTCCGGCATGGAAATTCTTGCCGCAATGGGTACAGAAGCGGGCACTTCCAACGGGAACGGGAGTTTTACAAGTCGGACAAATTCCGCCGTTTTCATACGAAGGCGGGGGTACCATTTGGTATGCGCCACCGCAAGTCGTGCAAAATTGACCGCTGTTTTTCGGAGCAAAGGAATTGCATTGCATACACATTTTGATAAGCTGTTGCGGTTGTTGATTGTACATACCCTGTTGCTGATTATACATACCCTGCTGTTGCTGGTTATACATACCTTGCTGTTGTCCATGCATACCTTGTTGCTGTTGTACATACATTCCCTGTTGCGGATTCGGTGGAGGTGTCATTCCGCCGCCAATAGGTGAAGGTGGTGCCATTCCGCCGCCGATAGGTGGGGGAGGGGGTGCCATTCCACCGCCGATAGGTGGGGGAGGGGGTGCCATTCCACCGCCGATAGGTG
>Ga0209737_10000779_pt1 | contig 24477 bp, 23 predicted proteins | sample TergutCu122P3_FD_187284 | JGI IMG/M metagenome (GOLD analysis project Ga0209737, IMG submission 187284) | Cubitermes ugandensis P3 segment gut microbial communities from Kakamega Forest, Kenya - Cu122 P3 (SPAdes) (version 2) | ecosystem: Host-associated > Arthropoda: Insects > Digestive system... | reverse complement strand
TCTGAAGACAGAAATTGAGAAGTGGAATGAACTCTGGCAGGGCAGCAAAACCCCCTACAAATATGTTTCGCAGTCCTATGGCTCTGTCACCGCCACCAATGCCGACTATAAAGACTCGTTGACATTCGACAAGAAAAACAATCCTCAGGGCATCAACGTTGTCCCCAACAGCAACCACTTCACCTATGCAAAACTCGACGCAGCTGCGCTTGTGGAGGGTGTAGAGTTGGCCATGGTTGTCGGCAACAAGGTGGACCAGGTGGGCACAGCCTCTGTGAAGGCCGTCGGCGGCAAGCTCGAAATCAGCATTGACGACGTCTACGCCAGCAAATGCGGCGCCGTGGCTTATGCAACGCTTCCAGAGCCCAAAAACGGCAACATCCACTCGCAAAAAGACTTTGCCCACAACAACGTGCTGAGCATTCCTCTGCCGGCCTCTCAAACCGTCTATCTCTATATGCATTGCGACGTTCAGTTTGACCTCACGGACAAGGCCGATCCGCGCTATGCAGATGGCTATATTTGGGTGGCGACGGACCCCGTGAAAGTGGGCGAAGAATTTGTTGGAACGAAGATCAAAACAACACGCTTGGACTTGGATGTAGAAGTCACTGTTCTCAAGAACGGTGAATTGGTTGAGAGCTTTGTTTTGAACAATTCTTCCAAGGTGCTTGCCAACCTTCCTGCGGGTGAGTACACCGTCCACGCCCTATGGGTTTATGAGGGTGGGATCTCAGAGCATGAAGGCACCGTCACCGTTGTCGCTGACGAAGCCGCCCTCTTCCGCATTCCCCGGATTGTATATGAGGGCGAGACACAAGTCCGCACCACAAGAGTCGACCTTCCGGACATCATTAACCCCGTCGTGATTGTGAAAAAATAACGCAAAGCTTCTTCAGGAGAAACCCATTCAGGGAGAGGAGCGAATTTTGCTCCTCTCTTTTTTTGTTTCATGCGCATGCTAAAGCCGAAGTGAACACTCTTGGGGGCACCTCCAAAGAGCTGTTGCATCGGCTCAGCTCAGCATAGAATCCGCATAGAAATGAGCTTTCGAGAATTTGGTCAAAGTCTTGTCTTGCTGCTTTTGGCATCCGCCTGCACGACGACGGCTGTCTGCAAAGTCGGCGACGAAAGCAGCTGTCCCCCAGAGGCTTTTTGCTATGCCGGCAAGAATGAGAAAACGGGGGATAAAGGCATATGTCTTTTCAAACCCGCCATTCACAGCTTTTCCCCTTTGGATGCAGCCCATGGCGCCTCTCTGCGCATTCGGGGCGTGGGCTTTGGCACCGACGCTTCGAAAACCAGCGTCACCCTGAACGGTATTCCCGCAACCCTTCTCTTGGCCACGGAAACGGAGTTGGAAGTTGAAGTGCCCAAAAGCATGCAGTGCACCGGCCTTGTGAAGGTGAGTGTCGACGGCAGGACGGCTGTTTCTGCCACCGACTTCAGCTATGTGCCGACGGCGATAGTCAGCACCTTTGCCGGGGGCGGCACCACACAGTCGATTGACGGCAGAGGACTTGCCGCAAAGTTTTATTCCCCCGACAACATCGCCATCGACGCCCAGGGCAATCTCTTTGTGACGGATTCCAACCACAACCGCATCCGCAAAATTTCCCCGGACAGAGAAGTCAGCACCCTTGCCGGCAGCGGTGTTGCCGGCTGGCTCGACAACAGCGAGGGCGTCAAGGCGCAGTTCAATTTTCCCACAGGGCTTGCCGTAGATCTCTCAGGCAACTTCTATGTGGCCGATCATTTCACGCACCGCATCCGGAAAATTTCGCCGACAGGCGAGGTCAGCACCCTCGCCGGACTTGGGAAAATAGGCCCGGATGGCGGAGGCTTTGCCGACGGCCCCCAAGAGAGCGCCGAATTTAATCGACCTGATGGAATTGTTCTGGATGCGGCGGGCCACCTCTATGTGGCGGACAGCTATAACAACCGCATCCGAAAAGTATTGCCCCATGGCGAAGTGAGCACCTTTGCCGGCAGCGGCACACCCGGATGGCTCGACAGCGCCACGGGCCTTGACGCCTACTTCAACGATCCCAACGGCATTGCCATGGATGATGCCGGCAACTTCTATGTGGCGGATTCCGGCAACAACCGCATCCGAAAAATTTCGCCGAGCGGCGAAGTCAGCACCCTTGCAGGCAGCGAGGTGGAAGGCTTTCTTGACGGCCCGGGGACCGCCGCACGCTTTCATTTCCCACATGGCCTGGCCATCGACAACACAAGGGGCTACCTCTATGTGGCGGATGTTCGCAACCACCGCATCCGGCTCATTTTGCCGAATGGAGAGGTACGCACAATTGCCGGTGGCGCAGAAGGATATGCCGACGGCGTGGGGAGCGACGCACGCTTTCGCTCCCTGAGGGGAGTTGCCATAGACGCGGAGGGCAACCTCTATGTGGCAGACAGCAACAACAACCGCATCCGAAAAATTGTTTTGGAATAACTCGGCTGAGGCAATTGACTTTTGGGGAGGGTTAGGCAAAATAACCCCACCTTTGGAGGAGCCTTCACCATGCCCAGGCCTAAAAACAAAAAAGAGCTGCTGACACTCTCTGAAACAAACCTCAACAAATTTTTGGACTTCATCAACGAGCTTCCTGATGACATCAAAAACAAGACATTTTCAAAAAATGAATTAAACAATCGAGACAAAACAATCAGTGACGTTGTCTGCCATTTGCATGAATGGCACACCATGATGAAAAATTGGTATAAAGTTGGAATGTCAGGCCAAAAACCTGCAATCCCTGCAGAGGGTGTCACATGGCAAACATTGCCTGTGTTAAACCGCAGAATATGGGAAAAGCATCAAGGAACAGAACTCAAAAAAGCCCTCATGCTTTTGAAAAAGAGCCACCAAGAAATAATGGCATTGGTTGAAAAACATACGGATGAGGAACTGTTCACCAAAAAGAAATATACATGGACAGGGACAACATCCCTGGGCGCATATTTTATATCCAACCTCTCAAGCCATTATGAGTGGGGCATTAAAACAATCAAACCTCTGAAGAAGTTCATGCAGGCCGGTTGAGCTTTCGCCGTTTTCCCCGGGGTGGGGGAGGGGATTCAAAGAGGGGGGCCCAGGGGGCTCCTCTCTTTGTTTTTGCCCACTTTCCTTTACATACATTATCCTATATAAAAAATTTGCTTGACAAATGCAAAAACTGAAGTAAATAATAAATTACTTATATTCTTTTTCCGGAGAGACAGCAGCGAAGGAGCTTTGACATGGAAGAGCATGCGAAACAAATGGCTGAGTTATTAAAAGTACTTGCCAACGAAAATCGGTTGATGATTTTTTGTGCCCTGACACAAGGTGCCATGGCCGTCCATGAAATCGCCCTATGTGTGCCCAACATAAGCCAATCGGCATTGTCGCAGCATTTGGCTCTGCTCAGGGCGCATGGCGTTTTGGAGTCCAAAAAGAATGGCCAGAGCGTTACTTATTTCATCGCCGATCACAGGGTGAACGAAATTATCAACGTGCTGAAAAAACATTATTGTGTTGAATCCCCCGCTTCAAGAAAGTCAGAACCATGAAAAAAGCAATCCCAGAGGGTGTGTTGGCGAAGAAGAAGGTTGTCATTATCGGCGGTGTGGCCGGTGGCGCATCCGCTGCGGCGCGGCTGCGGCGGCTTGATGAAAGCGCTGAAATTATTATGTTTGAACGTGGCGAACACATCTCCTTCGCCAATTGCGGCTTGCCCTATTATATAGGCGGGGAGATAAAAGAGAAAGCCGCCTTAACCTTGCAAACTCCGGAGAGTTTCAGCGCGCGCTTTAACGTGGACGTGCGGGTTTTGAGTGAAGTTGCCGCCATTGACAAGCAGGCAAAAACCGTCCTGGTGAGAAACCTCAAAACAGGCGAAGAATATAAGGAAAGCTATGATGCGATGCTCCTTTCTCCAGGAGCGGAGCCTGTGGTGCCGAACATACCGGGAATCGACGCTTCGCGCGTTTTCAAGCTGCGAAACATCCCCGACACCTATAGGATTGCAGACTTTATTCAAAACAACAACCCCAGAAGCGCGGTTGTGTGCGGCGGTGGGTTTATCGGCGTTGAGATGGCCGAAAACCTCTCAAGCACAGGCTTGTCGGTGACGCTTGTCGAGCTGGCAGATCAGCTTCTTGCGCCCATTGACTATGACATGGCCTGCGATGTGCACCGACATATGCAGCAAAAAGGGATCAACCTGCTTTTGGGAAAAAGCATCCAGAAAGTCCAGGAAGATAAAGGGGGTTTGACGATCACAGTCAGCGGGGGAAGCATTCGCGCAGATCTGCTGATCATGGCCGTGGGCGTGCGCCCGGAAACCAAACTGGCGAAGGCGGCAGGACTGCAGATCAGTGAGTCTGGCGGGATCGTTGTCAACGAGCATGCGCAAACTTCGGACAAAAGCATTTATTCCGTGGGAGATGCGGTGGAAGTCATGGACTTTGTCTCAGGGAAGAGGGGGCTGATCCCCCTTGCGGGGCCGGCCAACAAGCAAGGCCGCATAGCGGCGGACAATATATGCGGCATTCCTTCCAAATACGAGGGGACACAGGGCTCAGCCATATTGAAAGTGTTTGATCTGACCGTCGCCACCACAGGGATCAACGAAAAGACGGCGAAAAAGCTGGGGCTTGACTATGACAAATCCTTCACTTATTCCGCCAATCACGCAAGCTACTACCCTGGTGCGCAGAATATGTCGATTAAAACGCTTTTCGACAGGAAGACAGGGAAAATTTTAGGCGCACAAGTGATTGGCTTTGACGGCGTCGACAAACGCTGTGACATGTTGGCGATGGCCATTCGCGCCGGCATGACGGCCGCAGAACTCACAAAGCTGGAATTGTGCTATGCGCCGCCCTATTCATCGGCGAAAGATCCGGTGAATATAGCGGGTTATGTCATCGAAAACCTGCTTGCCGGAAAAGTCAAAAACTTTCATTGGCATGATGTGGACACCTTGCCGCGCGACGGGAGTGTTGTCTTGCTGGATGTACGCACGGCCATGGAATATGAATATGGGCACATCGACGGTTTCATCAACATCCCCTCGGATGAGCTTCGCGCGCGGCTGCACGAGCTGGACAAAAGCAAGAAGATCTACCTCCTGTGCCAGGTTGGCTTGCGCGGCTACATTGCTGCACGCATACTTTCCCAAAATGGCTTTGATCCCTACAACTTAAGTGGTGGCTATCGACTCTATCACTCTATCTACGGGAAAAAAAACCTGGAAGATCTCACCCCCAAAGCTGCCAACGTCCAGCAGATAGACAAAAAAAATGAGGAAAAAAGCACTTTGAAGACAACAAAAATAGATGCTCGCGGCCTACAATGCCCCGGGCCCATCGTCAAACTCTCCGAAACCCTCAAGACAGCAGAGGCTGGAGAGATGATTGAAATCAGCACCACAGATCCGGCTTTTGCATGCGACATTGAAGCTTATTGCCGCAGAACGGGCCATGTATTTTTGGGACTTGAAAGCAGCAAGGGCATCCACACCGCTCAAATTAAAAAAACCGAAGAAAACCTGGCAAGTTCTGTGGCAGCTGGTGGAACCGGCAAAAATTTCATTGTGTTTTCAGGAGATTTGGACAAGGCCATTGCGGCTTTTGTCATGGCCAATGCGGCCGCTGCGCTTGGCAGAAAAGTCAGCATGTTTTTCACATTTTGGGGTTTAAACATTCTGCGCAAACCCGAAAAAGTCGCGGTGAAAAAAAACTTCATCTCCAAAATGCTGGGGTGGATGATGCCCAGGGGCTCCCAAAAGCTGCCCATGTCAAAAATGAATATGGGCGGCATGGGCGCCAAAATGATTCGAGGCATTATGAAAGACAAGAAGGTGGACAGCCTCGAAGACTTAATCGCCCTGGCGCAAAAAAACGGCGTCGAGCTTGTTGTCTGCTCCATGAGCATGGAGGTGATGGGCATTCAGGCAGAGGAGTTGATAGAGGGCGTGAAGCTCGGCGGTGCCGCCGCCATGCTGGCACATGCGGAGGAGTCAGACATGTCGTTGTTTATTTAAACCCTTGGACATGTGCCATGCCCATGAAACACCACATCATCCATTTAACATCATCATTTTATTTGAAAAATTTGGTCTCTATGAAAATCATGCGCGACGCCATTGATATTCATGAATATCCGTGGTATATCAAAGGATATGTATAAAAGACTTATTTCATTGGACAAAACTCCAAGCAGATCTTTCTTTTTATGGGGCTCTCGCCAAACGGGGAAGAGCACGCTTTTGAACCATCTTTATCCAGATGCGCTGAAAGTGGATTTATTGAAATCAGAAGAATTTGCCAAATATGGCCCCAAGCCCCACTTATTGAGGGAAAAAATTAAAAACATCCAAGAGCCTGTTTTGGTAGTTATTGATGAAATACAAAAAATACCCGCTTTGTTAGATGATGTTCATTGGCTCATTGAAAACACACCTCACACATTTGCATTGTCTGGTTCCAGCGCCAGAAAACTGAAGAGAACTCAAGCCAATATGCTGGGGGGAAGAGCTTTGCGCTATGAGCTCTATGGACTTGTCTCCAAAGAACTGGGTGATGATTTTGATCTGGTGAAGCTGTTAAACAGAGGCTATTTGCCCAGCCACTATCTGGCTTCGGAAAAAGAAATCAAAAAGCTGATATCCTCTTATGTCGGAGATTATCTTAAAGAAGAGATTGTTGCAGAGGCTTTGGTGAGAAATTTGAACAGCTTCTCTGATTTTTTAGAAAAAGCAGCTCTTTCGGATACGGAGCTTATCGTTCTTGACTCATTTGCCAGAGACGTGGGAATATCCGCTAGCACCATAAAAGAATATTTTTCGATATTATGTGATACTTTGTTTGGGTATTATCTTCCTGCCTATAAAAAGAAGCCGAAAAGAAGGACTATCAGCGCCCCAAAGTTTTATTTTGGAAATATAGCCATTGTAAATCATTTGGCTCAAAGAGGATATTTAGAGCCAAAATCCCCATTGTTTGGGAAGGCTTTTGAAAATTGGATAGCTCATGAATTGAGAGCCTATAACAGCTATTATGACAAATTTCAGAATATAAGCTATTGGCGCCTAACGACAGGAGTTGAAGTTGACTTTATTGTTGGCTCAACCGAAATTGTGCTCGCTTGCGAAGCCAAAGCCTCTCCAAACATTCATGCAGATCACCTGAAAGGTTTAAGAGAATTGTCGAAAGAATATAGCAATATCCGCAAAAAGGTTGTTGTGAGTTTGGAAGATTTCTCTAAAACCACAGATGATGGAATTGAAATTTTGAGTGTTAATGACTTTAGAGCTTCATTGTGGAGCGGAAAACTTTTTTGAAAACCTCAAATTTTTACAAAGGTGACACCTCGGGTTTGACAGTGCTTTAAAAATAGAAAAACGATTGCCGTTTCCAGAAATTTATGCAACATGTTCTATGGCCAATTCTGTGGAGAGTTTTGTGAAAATAAAGCAATTATCGCTGGTTCTGGGCATTTTTTCTCTCTTACTTTTTGCTTGCACGGACGACGAAGAAGCCGAGCCCATGGGGAAACCGGGAGACATTGGGGAAATCAGGAAATTCTGGGCATTGGACGATGACAACCGCCCCTATCAAGTGGATGCCGTGCTGAGGGCGGAGGGCGAATATTCTAAGATCTGGGTGCAACAAAGTCTCAGCATAGGCGAAGCGACTTTATCCGGTCTGGTCTCCGAATATGACAGGAAGATACGCCCTGCCGTGTTGGAAGTTTTTTCTGTGCAAGGCCCCATTCAGGATCCTGAAAGCAAGCAAGTGGTTGCCGACAACTCCCTGGGTTGGGCCGATTATTTGGGGGATGGCGACAAAAAACTGGCCATCCTTCTTTTGGATATGCCGACAGGCTCCCAGGGCGGCGGTGCCACCATTGGTTATTTTTGGCCCTTGAATTTTTACTCAAAAAACGATCCCAGGGATTCTGTTTTCCGATATTCCAATGAATCTGACATGATCTACATGAATTTCCATGCCCGCCCCGGCAGTGCTCTGTTTAACAATACCCTTGCCCATGAAACACAGCATTTGATCAACTTTGCAAACAGCGCGCTTCTCAGGAGATATTATGATCCAGAATTTAGCATGTGGGATTGGCAACAAATGGATGTCTGGGTAAACGAGGGCCTTTCTGCTGCCGCTGAATATGTGTATTCAAAACGATATGACGAAGACCGTCTGGACTGGTTTAACGATCTCACGGCCAAAAATGGCAGCCAAATTTTTCTGGGCAACAATTTCTTTGTCTGGGGTGAAAACCCTGAGGCCATTTTGGACGAATATGCCACCGTTTATCTGTTCTTCCAATGGCTCAGGCTGCAGGCGGGCGGCGACAATAAAATTTACCAGGAGATCATCACTTCACAACAGTTTGATCATGAAGCGGTGGTCAACGCCATCCGGGGGAAGGGCAACTACAGCGAGGACTCCAACCTGAAATGGGAAACCCTGCTTCGAGACTGGCTGTTGGCCAACCTTCTGTCCAGCCGGAATTTTCCCGGCCGCTCCCCCAAGCACAGCTATATGGGAGATTCCACGTTAAGCAACCTCTATGTATGGCCGACTCCATTTAGGGATGGCCGTGGACAGGAGATTACCCAGCTACCGCTTTTTCCAGGGGAAGGGGTTTATAGCCGTACCCAAACTGCTGGCACACTCTATTCCAACAACGAGGGCCTGAGCATAGGAAGAAACATCCGATATACCGCCGTGGATTATTCCAATACCGGGGCGCTCAATCATCTGGGAACAAGCTATGCCAAGGGTGTTTTGCTGAGTTATAACGTCAACACCGTCAATGACGTTGACGGCAACTTTAGCTACTTTGCTGAATGGCAAAGCGCACTGCAAAGCTTGCTGGAAACGGCTCGAGTGTCCCCCGACGACTCTGAGTATCCGGCCCCAAGAAGAAACCAGGCCACAAGAAACACCGCGCTGGGCGCCCACGTTTCCAGACCTCAGGCCATCAGCATTTGGGATATGATCCGACTGCGCGAACACAAGAGAACTTCGGAAAACCCCGCCCTGAAAAACAACACCCGGGCGCTTTTGAAAAAAAGCCTCCTGGAGAACTAAACCATGTGCAGATCTATCCTCTTCCTTTTCTGTCTTAGCTTGCTTGTGTCCGCCGGGTGCGCTCATGAAAAAACGCAGCCGGCCGTCAGCGAAAAAACGGAAACTCTGCACACTGTCGGCCATGGAAAAAGCGAGCTGCTGCAGGCCGCTGGCCATGAGCCTGCACAGGCTGTTGGCAATGAGCAAAGCCGCCAGGTGCAGGTAACCGGCAGAGTGCGGCTTGTAGGGAGCGGCACCCTGCCCGAAGTGGTCATCCAAGGGGAGGGGAAGCAGTGGTACATTGCAGGAGGGGGGGAGGACATGCAAAAGCTGAACGCCCTGCAACAAAGGATCGTCACCGTGGAAGGCGAAGAAACCATCCGGGAGTTAAGATGGGCCAATGGCCGCTCTGCCGGAATGCGACGCTATCTCAGCAAGATCAGCGTCATTCAGGTGGAATAGACAAGCTCGTTTAAGCAAACAAAAACGGCCAGACTTCAAAGCCTGGCCGTTGTTTTTTTAGCGTTATACCAAATCGTTTCTATTCAAAGTGGAAGCGGTCTAAATATTTTCAAGAAACTCCACTTTCCCGCTTGCCATCTCATAGATGGCGCCCACAATTTTAATTTCGCCCTTGTCTTCCATCTCCTTCAAAATGGGGCTGTTTTTGCGGATTTCCTTCACCATCAACGCCACGTTGGTTTGACACACTTTTTCAACAAACTCCGGGTTGGATGATTTGGCTTCACCTGGGAAGTCTGCTTTGGACTGGGCCACAGCCGGCTTAATTTTGCTAAGCAACCCCGTAATATTCCCAAGCTCCACATCGTCAATGGCCGATTTGATGGCGCCGCAGCTTCCATGTCCCAACACCACAATCAATTTGGCGCCGGAGACTTTGCAGGCAAACTCCATGCTTCCCAATATGTCCGGGTTGACAATGTTGCCGGCAACACGCGCGACAAAAACATCGCCGATTCCGCGGTGAAAAACATCCTCCACGGGAACGCGCGAGTCCAGACATGACAAAATGACGGCCTCCGGATGTTGTCCCTTCACGGCATTGCGCACACGCTCCGGATTGTTTTTGAGGGTGAGTTGGTTGTTGACAAACTCCTGGTTGCCTTGTTTGAGGTTGGCAATCACCTTGTCAGGAGTCAGTTTTGACTGCTCCACTGCAGAGAGAACTTGGCTTGAGCCTGCAGGGGGAACAACGGCTGTTTTATTGCTTCCAGCACACGCCACCAAAGCCACGAGGACAGGAATTGAGATCAATACATTCTTCATCTTCATACCATTTCAGATCTTATAGGTTTTGTTGACTGCTTCGCTTCCGCTTTCAGACACTCAAATATCTTCTTCTGCATTCTGTAGTTTTACCTTATGCATAAAAGACGACTGCACCGCTGCTGTCAACAGCTGATTGTCGGTGCGGGCTTATTTGTTTTCCTCGGTTTCCCGCAGGTGCAAAGTTTCCAGTCGGCGCAGGCGTTCGTCGAGGTTGCCCTGGGGGTAGCGCTCTTTCAATTGTTGGAGCAGCGCCTTGGCCTCTTCTTCTTTGCCCTCGCGGCGCAGTGTGAGGACACCTTTGAGCTGCGTGTCCATCTCCACCTCGTGTTCCAAGCCCAAAGTTGCGGCAGCGCTTTTCATTTTTTGTCTGGCGGCCTTTGTTGGAGCTCCCGCAGTCATGGGCGCAGGAGGCACCGGCCGAGCAGGCGTCGCTTCTGCGCGCACCGCCGCCAGGCGCTCCGCTTTTTCGGCGAAGGATGAAGCGGGTGCAGCATCCGCAGGGGCAGGGGCGGGGGCAAAGCTTTCTGCATTGTTTTGCCCAAAACGCTCCAGCGTTTTTTTCTCAAACTCAAGGGGAGGCGAAGCCTGTTTCTCGTACGCAGCATATTGGGCACCCACGAGTGCATTGGCCGAGACGCCAAACTCAAGCCAGGACAAAAGTCCCACGGCAACAACTCCCACAAGGGCACCAAGGCCAGCCAGTTGCCACAGGTGCCCACGTTTTTGGCCGTCACCGAAAAGCCAGCGCGACAAGCGAAAAAGCAAGGAAGGGGGGGCGGAAGTCAACGCCGGCTTCTGAGTTTCTTGCAAGGGGGTGGCAGCAGCGCGGGCTTGGGCTGTGTGCACAGCGGCAGCGCGCAAAATGGCAGCATCCACCGCGCAAGGAGGCTCCTCCTTCTGGAAGTCGCGTGCGGCTTTGAGCAGCTGTTGCTCCGTGTCATTCAGCATTTTGGGGGGCGGAGGGGAGGGCGTTTTCATGGCGGTGTATTCGCCTCCATGTCCAGGGGGGGGGAGGTTTTTTTTGTCGGCGTCGAAAGAAGGTTGTGCCGCAGTTTGGCAAGTGCATAGCGGTAGCGGCTTTTGGTGGCTTCAAGTGAAGTTTCCGTCAGCGCGGCAATTTCAGAAAGTTCCATGTCGGCATGCGCGCGCAGCAAAAACACTTCGCGTTGCGGCAGCGGCAAAGTTTCCAGTGCGGCCGCAATGTGCTGGAGTTGCTCCGTGCGCAGCAAAAGCGTCTCCGGCGTCTCCGGTGCATGGGCGCCTGTTTCTATGGGCAGCGAATTTTCCTTGTCGAATGCCTCGCTCTGCATGTTTTCACCCTTGTGTTTGCGCCAGCAGTCAATGAGGCGGTGGCGCGCAATTTGGAACAACCACGTTTTGAAGCGGGCGCGGCCGTCGGGTACAGCCTCGCTGCGAATAAGTGCGAGCCAAGTTTCCTGAAAAACCTCGTCGGCATGCGCGCTGTTGGAAGACAGGCCGCGAATAAAGCGATAGAGGCCTGCACGGTGGCGGTGATAGAGCTTGGCGAAAGCCCCTTCGTCGCCCTCGCGGTAGCGCCCAAGCAGCGTCTCGTCGCTGTTGAAAGCAGCGGGGGAGGCAGAAGCGGGGGGAGGGGAGGAAGGCGACATCGCCCCCCCTTAATCCATTTTCTTTTTCGCCACAATCCATGACAACCTCGGGCCGTGCGCGAAACCCCGGAGGGGTACCAACACCCCTCCGGAAGCGTAGGGAAGCCTAACCTTTGTTGTGCGCCTTCGTTTGCAAACTCTTCGCCAACTCCACCAGCTGAATGAATTCTGCCCGCAAACCCAGCCTGTCTTCGCCCCTGGCACCCTGGGCCAAGGAAACGACGTCAGAAAGGCTGAAGTCACCGGTGAATTTGCTGTCCTTCAAAATTTGCCCATAGGCAGCAACGGCGGCCGCGAAACGGAAGTCTGCGCTGGCCTCTTCGAGAGAGGGCTTCACTTGGCTTGCCATGAGCGGAAACTCCATCACCTGGCTGGGCGCCGCGTTCGCCTCTTTATAGCGGATGCGCAGCATGGCCAACTCTTCAGAGCGCATGTCTGTCGAGACAGCGGGCGCTTGTTGGTAGCGCAGAGGCTCCGTCCACCCTTTGTCGCCTTTCAAAACAATTTCATAGAGTGCCGTCACCGTGTGGCCTGAGCCAATTTCACCGGCATCCACTTTGTCGTTGGAAAAGTCCTCGCGTTTGAGCATGCGGTTTTCATAGCCGATGAGGCGATATTCGCTGACTTTCTCCGGGTTGAATTCGACTTGCAGCTTCACGTCATAGGCGACGACCAAAAGCGTTGCGGCAAGCTCATCCACCAGCACCTTGCGCGCCTCGCGCAAGCTGTCAACATAGGCATAGTTGCCGTTGCCGACGTTGGCCAACTGCTCCATGAGGCGCTCGTTATAATTGTCGACGCCATAGCCCAGTGTTGTCAGCGTCACGCCGCTTTTGCGTTTTTCGGCGACCATTTGCTTGAGCTGCTCAAAGTTGGTCACCCCGACATTGAAGTCGCCGTCTGTGGCCAGCAGAATGCGGTTAATGCCTTTGTCGACGAAGCCCTGCTGCGCCATTTTATAGGCCAAAGCAATGCCTGAAGCGCCCGCGGTGCTGCCACTTGCTTTCAGTCTTTCAATGGCCGCTGAAATTTTTGCTTTTTCGCTGCCGGAAGTCGGCTCCAACACAACTTGGGTTCCGCCGGCATAGGTGACAAGCGACACTTTGTCTTCTGGACGCAATTGCTCGACGAGCAGATTCAGCGTGCTTTTGACGAGCGGCAGTCTTTCTGCGCTGTTCATGGAGCCGGAGACGTCGACAAGAAACACCAGATGGGCCGGCGGCAGGTTTTCCACGGCGGTGTCAGAGGCTTTGATCCCAATGCGAATCAGCTTCGCATTCGCATTCCACGGGCTGGGTGCCATTTCCGTGGTGACGCCAAAGGGCGGCAGCTTTCCGTCCACAGCTTGAGGCAAGGCATATGCGTAGTGGAAATAGTTGATGAGCTCCTCCACGCGCACGGCGCCATGCGGCGGCAATTGCCCGCGGTTGAGAAAGCGCCGCACATTGGAATAGGCGCCGGTATCCACATCTGCACTGAACGTGGAAACAGGCTCATCGGCGACGCGTTTAATCTCATTTTCCGCCAACGTTTCATATTGCTCCCGCGGCGCCCAATGGTAGTCGGGAAAAGGGTAGCCCTCCATAGGCGCATAGCCCCCCGCGAGCGCATCGGCCGACACGCCGAAGCTCTTTTGAAGTCTGGGCATCGCAGACAGAGCCAGAACTCCGACTCCGACAACGACAAGAACAAAACCGACAGCAACCACAAGCCAGCGCAACCCATGTTTTTGTTTTGAAACACCCATAAACATCCTCCCAATGAAAAAAATACGAAAACGACAATGCACCAACGAAAATACACCCTATAGGTGGATAGACGCAGTCAAAAGCGGTTTTGGGTTAAGCACCGTGCTGTTTTTTTTCCATCGCTGTAAAAGCATTCTCCTATGGTTCCATCGAGAGAGCATTCCTTTGAGAAAGACATTGTCGCCATACTGAGCGCACCTGAGGCTTATGTTTCTGGTGACAGCGCTGGCGGTGTGTCGTTGCTCCAATTGCTGGAAGCACTGGCGGCAATTCCAGTTTGGTCATGGATTTCGCGAGAGATCCTCGTAACCCAACTTCAGATGAAAACTTCGTTTGAAATGGATGGGGGATTTGTTCGCTTCCTGGGCCAAAAATTGCCTGGTGAGCTGTTGAACAATGCCGGTGACAAAACCCAAAGGGGCAGAGCGATCTTTTATCTCCCGGATCCGGAAACATCCCAGGATGGATATAGCGACGGGGTGGTTTTCGAAACTTTCCCAAGCGATTTGTGGTGTCAACAATTGCGGGCACGTCACGCGGCGATCGGACATGAACGAACGCTCGTTTACACGACGTTGGATGCCGCGCTCCTCGTCTCATGGGCGCTGTGCGGCAACCTGAAAATGGCGCATGTCAGAGCTGTGCCCAACGCCGCCATCTCATGGCCGTTGACGCCGATTCCAAAGAGTGAAGTGGCCTTCATGGCTTCGGCTGTTGAGCCTCGAGACTTGAAGCAGGTGCCCAAAACGCTCCTGAGTGAACCGATGGACAAGGTGTTGCAATTCGTGTGGATGCAACAAACGCTCTTTCTTGACGAAACGAGTGCACAAACGGTTGCAGCAAAATACCTGTTTCAAATCATGCCTCAGGCTGAAGCAGAGTCGTTTCTCGCAGCGCACTTGTTGGATTCTGATCCGAGCGTGCGCGTCAATGTGTTGCATGCCTTGAGCGTTCCAACATCTTCCATTGGATTTGTCCCGGGGGCGCCCCTGCCGCCGCGAAACATACGTCTTGAGCACGCCGCTCTTGGCGTGTCCACGGTGAGCGCGATTTTGGCGCTTGCAGAAAAAGAGCAAAACCAGGCGGTACTGGATGGGATCGTCGCGACGCTGAGTGCTCAACCCTTCGAAGGTGTGCTGCGTGAAAGGGCCCCTGAAGTCAGCACAACCGTGCTGGGGCTGATACCTCGGCTCAAGAGCGCGCAGAGCGCCAGGGACGCCAGAAAACTTGTTCATGAACTCCATAAAATGGCTGAACCGTGAGTGCAGGCTGAATGGCCAATGGTTCAGGCACCAGCACCTCTGGCCCCTTTGGGCTCGTCGCACTCATCGCCCTTGCAAGCTTCGGGTTGCTGCGCAGAAACAGAAATGGTTTGCATTGACATCCACGCATTCGCAGCATATGCTTGGGCATATGTTTTCTGGCACGAGGAGCCGAAGGATGCGCACTGTCTCCATCTTCAAAAACGGGAATAACCGCGCCATTCGCTTGCCGAAAGATCTGGATTTTGAAGGCGTTCATGAGTTGGAGATTCGACGCGAGGGCGATGCGATCATTTTGCGCCCCGTCAAACCCTCATGGGAATCCTTCAGGACCTTGGGCAAGGCGGATGCAGACTTCCTGCGCGATCGGCCCGAAGTGATTGAAGAAGGTCGGTTTTTGTTGTGAAATGCTATATGCTGGACACCAACATCTGCTCTTTCATTATGCGCGAGCAGCCGCTGCTCACACTGCAAAAACTGCATGCCTGTTCGGCGCAGAAACATCCCATCGTTGTGTCGGCAATTACCTACGCAGAAATGCGTTTCGGCGCCATTGGCAAAAAGGCATCCCCCAGGCACCGTCTGTTGGTGGATGAATTCGTCAAACGCTTAGATCATATACTGGCTTGGGACAAGGCTGCTGTTGATGCCACCACGCAACTCAAACAAGCTTTGGCGGCCAGCGGCACACCCATCGGCCCCAACGATCTCGCGATTGCAGGCCATGCCTTGTCCGTTGGTGCGGTTTTGGTCACCCACAATACCCGCGAGTTCCAACGTATTCCAAGTCTTGTCATCGAAGATTGGACGCAATGAGTTGCAGGAAAACCCCCCAGCCCAACACGGCTTCCCGCCCTCATTCCTTGACGGGGCTTGCGGCCTTGTCCATCCTGTTATAAGCCGCCTGCAGCATCAGCGTCCTCACACTGTCTGTGACGGCCTCCTGTGCATAAGCCTCCTCCAGCTGGACCACCTTCTCCATCTCCCCCAGGGCGAAGGCTGCCAGCTGCGCTCCCCCGAGGACATAGCCGATAACATCGCTTTGGGCATAAAACTCTTTGTTGTTCAAAAAGTTTTCTCCGTGGAGCAGGGCGTTTGGATGATCTCTTTTCGCCGAAGCCGCAAGGAAAGCCATATATTCTTTTGCCATCGCGTCCTTGGGCTCACAAGACAACCACACAGGTTTCACCCAGAGCGTTTCCAAGTCTTCAGCCCGCAAGAAAGGAATCGTCAGCCGCGCTACTTGCGTCAACAAATGCAGAGCCTTGCTGTCGTCTTCATGAAAACGACAATGTTTCCCCAGGGTTTTGAGGTAATCCACCGACAATGTTTTCAGCAATTCAAGCTCCGCCAGCCTGCCTTCCTCGGCTTCAGGCTCGCCCAGAAAACGCCTTCGCAGCTCTTTGGCCTGTACTCGGTTCTTTAAATAGCTGGAGGATAATTTGTCTGGCAGCCCCACATAGTCCAGAGGAGAGGGCTCAATATCTGTCAAAACTTCCAAAAACGGCCAATCCGCACTTTTGAGCTCACTAAAAAGAAGGGTTTTTAATGCTTTGAAACGCGCCTTGGGCGCCTCCAGTTGCAAAATGGGGAAATAATCCGAATTGGGGGGAGCGGAGGGATAAAGCGCGACAAAAGCCTCCAGCACTTCTTTGTTCCCCATATATAAAGTCAGAATGTCCGCGTCTTCCTGAAAGCCGCGGTGGGCCATGTCCTGCCTGAAGGCCTGCGGCCAGGTGGGGGGGAAGGCCAGCTCGCTGGCTTTGGGCAAGCTTCGGCGGGGGCTGGCTATCATGATCAGATCGAACTGATCGCCTTGAAACAATTGAATGTCCGCAAAATAGGGCAGCATGGCCTTGATGACGGAAGCCACCAATTCAGGCGTAATCTCATAAAGCTGAATCCACTGCACAAAAAGGCCGTCTTCGGCGAGGTGCTCAGGGACAAATTGATAGAATTCTTTTGAAAAAAGCGCAGCCACGCCGCTGACCCAGGGGTTGGAGGGCTCCGACATGATAATGTCATATTTTTTGCGGTTGGTGCTGAAATAGGACTTGGCATCGTCGATGATGATCTGCGAGCGTTTGTCAATGTAGGCACGCTCCACCTTGTCGGCAAAATGGCGGGCCGCCCTCACCATCGCCGGCTCTATTTCCACCGTGTCCACCTCCCTCACCTCTGGATTTCCCAACACATAATGGGTGCTCATGCCGGATCCAAAACCGATGAGTCCCACCGTCTTTGCCTCCGGTTTATAGAGCATCGGCAACACCGCCGCGGAGATCATCGTCATTTCATCGACGGTAATCTCCTCATCCACCATGCCGATGGAGGCATCGGGCTTGCCATTGGTCATAATGCTCAGAGCTCCCCCTGTCTTCGTAACGGCGATGGAGGCGGTGCGGCCATCTTCATGATAAATGACCTCATGCCCTGCCGCATTCAGGCCACCGTGTCGAAACACGCCGGAATTCATCAGGTTTGTGTCAAATTTGCTTGCAAAAACACTGAAGAGAAGCATCAGCGCACATGTTGCAGAGGCAAAGGCCATTTTTCTAAGCTCGGGGCGTTGTTGCCGAACAGCCATGATCACCAGCACAAGACCCAAAATGACGTCCACGCAGGCGGCCATCCATAAGGAAAGCCGCAATCCCAGGAGGGGAATCAACCAATAAATGGCCAAAACAACGCCAACAATAGAACCCAAGGTATTGACGGCATAGACGCGGCCGATGGCTTTTTCGCCCATGTTTTGCCGAAGCAATGTCAACGTGAACAAGGGCAAAGTCATTCCGGCAAAAAACGCTGCCGGGAACATGACCACCATGGAGATCAGCGCGCTCGCAAAGTTATAGAGTGAATAGGCCGAATCCGTCCCCCGGTTGATGACTTGAAAAAACCAGGCGACCCCATAAAAAGAAGCGTTGTAGATGAACAAAGTGCCGATGGCAGCAAAACCCTTCAAAACCTGAGCAAACCCCGCCGCCTTCTGCGAAGAGCGCAGTTTGTCGGCCCGCCCGCGCAACCACCACCCTCCGAAGGCGATTCCGGAGATAAACGCTGCCAACATCAGCTCAAAAGCGTGGATGGTGCTTCCCAGCGCCATGGACAGCATGCGCACCCAGACAATTTCATAGACAAAAGAAGAAGCCCCGGTAATTGCCGCCGCCCAGAGAATAAGCGTCGGCGCCGCTTTTTCTTCCACACTGTCCACAGGTTTAGGCTGAACGCTGATGCTGGGTTGCTCAAGCCTTGCCAAGGGCCAGATGAGGAATGCCACCAATACGTTGATGGCCCCCGCCGTTACGACGGTGCCTGGCAAGCCGAATGCCGGCAACAGCAGGTAGGTGGAGGCCAGAGCGCCGGCTGCTGCCCCCAGGCTGTTGGTGAAATACAAGCCCGCCAAGACGCGCCCGCTGGCATCCGGGCGCCAGCGGATATAGCCGGCACTCATCAACGGAAACGTCGCTCCCAGCAAAATGCATTGTGGAAGAATGAGTACGCTCGCAATGGTCCACCGCCCCATTTCCAAGGGAAGTCCGGAAGACAACATGGGGAAAAAAGACTCATAGGACCAGGAGCTGATGGTGGTATAATAGGCGTGAAAGCCCATCCCGAAAACGCCGATAATCAGCTCAATCACCGCATAGAGCATGAGAGGTTTTTGCAAAAGCTCGCTCTTGCGGCTGACCAACCAGGCGCCCAGGGCCATACCGCCCATAAAAAGCGCCAGCACCAGCACTTGCGCATAGGCCGAATGTCCTAAAAGCAAGCCAAGGTATTGCGCCCAAATGGATTGGTAGATGAGGCCTGCAAAGCCGGATATGACAAAAATCCACAGCAGCAAACCGCTCATAGCGGGGGACTTCACAGAATTCGAAGAAGGTGCGTTCATGTTTTTTCAACCTCAACCCACTTTTGCACAAAGCAGCGGGGCGCACCCTATACAGTGTGCTTGAATGTGTCAATAAGTGCCCTCCGAATATGAAAGGTAGTGAAGCGTAGAGCCCATCCGTGTGTGAGCAAGGCAACATAGGCCTGGTAGCTGTAGTTGCGGTTCCAAAGAAAGAGAGATTTCATATTGCCTGAGCGGAAATTGAGCTAGAAAGCATTGGCTATGAATTCTCCCAAGACAACTTTGAGAGCTCTCCTGGAATCCTCGGACAACATTGTGTTTTTTGGGGGTGCCGGCGTGTCTACAGAAAGTGGAATTCCTGATTTTCGCAGTGAAGATAGGAGCTTGGAGACGAAAAATACTTTTGGCTATTGGCCGGAGGTACTTCTTTCGCGCAGTTTTTTTTTAAACAACCCGGAGGTTTTCTTCAAATATTATCGCAAAAACCTCATTCACAGTTCTGCGGAACCGAATGCTGCGCACAGGGCTCTGGCGCGTCTTGAAAGTGCTGGCAAACTCAAAGCGGTGGTAACGCAAAACATCGACGGTCTCCACCAGCGGGCCGGCAGTCGGAATGTGTTGGAGCTCCACGGCAGCGCCGCGCGCAATTATTGTATGGAGTGTCGTGCCGTTTATGAGCTGAGTTTTATGGTTGAGGCCCTGGGCATTCCGAAATGTTCCCGGTGTGGAGGGATGGTGCGCCCGGATGTTGTGTTGTATGAGGAGGGGCTTGACAGCCAAGTTCTTGAAGAAAGCATTCGTTATATTTTGGCTGCCGACGTTTTGATGGTGGGAGGGACCTCGCTCAATGTATATCCAGCAGCCGGGCTCATTCGCCATTATGGCGGGAAAAAGCTTGTGTTGATCAACAAAGGGGAGACGGCCTATGACGCCAGGGCGAATGTGCGGATTCAAGGCAATATCGGCGAAATTCTCGGCGAGCTTATGGAGCTCATGCATATGTGAGCAGGCAGCTTGCTTGGTAGGCGCAACAGGTGTAGAAAAGCAGACAGAAGGAGGGTGACCGTTTTATGCGCAAAACCGTTCTGGACTTAATCGGCAACACGCCGTTGTTGAGAATCAACAAGTTGAATCCAAACCCCCATGTGGAAATTTATGCAAAAATTGAGGGGGAAAACCCGACAGGCAGTGTGAAGGACAGAATTGCGCTTAAAATGATAGAGCAGGCGGAGGGGGATGGTGAATTAGAAAAAGGGAAAATCATCCTTGAGCCGACGTCGGGGAATACGGGCATTGGCCTGGCGATGATTGGGGCCATCAAGGGTTATGAAGTCCACATTGTGATGAGCAGTGCTGTTTCGGTTGAGCGCCAAAAGATGATAAAGGCGTTTGGAGGAAAGGTTATTTTAACCGAGGCCTCGGAGGGAACGGATGGGGCCATTCGGTGTGCAAGGAAAATGCTGGCTGAAAATCCGGATACATATTTCATGCCGGATCAGTTTTCAAACAAGCACAACAACCTTGCGCATTATTCTGCGACAGCTGAGGAGATTATTCGAGACACAGCGGGAAGAGTGACACATTTTGTGTCGGCGCTTGGGACATCGGGAACCATCATGGGCGTTGGGACGCGGCTGAAGGAATTAAACCCAGCCATTAAAATCATCAGTGCGCAGCCCACGAAGGGGCATTATATTCAGGGTTTAAAAAACATGGAAGAAGCCATTGTTCCTTCTATATATAAACCGGAACTCATTGATGAAACGATTATGATTGAAACGGAAGAAGCCTTTGAAATGGCCCGCAGCATTATACAAAAAGAAGGTATATTCTGTGGAATGTCTTCTGGGGCTTCGATGCTGGCTTCGCAAATTCTTTCCCGCAAATTGGAGAAAGGATTTATTGTCTGTATATTTCCAGACAGAGGCGAGAAGTATTTGAGTACAAACCTGTTTAACCACATATAACGAGCGAAGCGAAGTTGCAAAACGAGCACCACATATATGTTATATAAACTTTTCTGTATATCCGGCGGAGGTGGAAGGCGGAGGAAATTGAGCAGCGAAAGAGATGGAAAGATGCAGCCAGCAACGAGCGGAGCGAAGTTGCAAAACGAGCACCACATATATGTTATGTAAACTTTTCTGTATATCCGGCGGAGGTGGAAGGCGGAGGAAATTGAGCAGCGAAAGAGATGGAGAGATGCAGCCAGCAACAAGCGAAGCGAAGTTGCAAAACAAGCTTTACCACAGCCATATGTTATGTAAGCTTCGCCCTCCGGGCGAAGTTTACATAATATATCTTATCGGACTTATTTTTTTTGGGGTTGTTTCTTCAGGCTGCCCTGACACTTCAAAACCCCCTGGAAAAGCTTTGGAAAAAGAAGCTGTTCCCATTGTGGAGGTGCCTCCTCCACCCCGTGAAAAACCGGCGTTGTCTTTCACTTTGCGTGTGCATGAGCTTTCGGGTGTTGTTTCCGAGTTGTCGCTCCAGGCGGAGTCTGAGTTTGAAGTGGAGCCGGCCCAAAAAATGGAAGTGATTGCCAACCAACCGCTTGCGGACTTTCGTGTACGTCTCATGGACGCCCAGGAGCGCATATTGCCTTCGGACGAAGAAATTTTTGTTGCTGCCCATGCCACCACGGTGAGCATTCAGCTCCTTTCTGCGTTGAAGCCGGCAAATTTCTTGGTTTTGATGGTGGATGCTCAGCTTGCAGATCGCATCTCCAACACCCATGGAGACAGTTATGATGACTTCCGTGTGACGCTCAAAGTCCGTGGGGAGCCTGAAAAGGCAGAGCCGACGCCGAAAACGCCTTCCAAAAAGCCTAAAAAAACCACTAAATTCAAAGCGAAAAAGTGATTTTCAAGCAACAAATGTCTTGCTCCTGCGACAATTATAGGTTGTAGTGAGCTTGAACCATTGGGAGAAGGATTTCAAAATGAAGAGCCTGAGACAAGGAGTTGGGGTTGTCGTCTTTTTGGCGGCAGCGTTCGTTGCCTGCAGCAATAACGGATCTAAGGGAAAGGATGCACCCAGTGAGGGAGATAATAGAGGGGATGAAATAGAGAGAAATGATATAACAGATGAAACCGAAGGCGGAGAAGATGGAGAGGGTGAAATTCGCATTGCGCAAAAATTGAACATGGGGTTTTTAGCACATTATACTGCAAACATCCAAACGGCAGGGGCGCTTGGCATTGTGAAAAAGCCAAAAAAAGTCAAACCTGGCACGGTTGAATCTTCTGAAACCACGGAAGCACATTATCTGGTGAAACAGGAACGAGGCGCTGAAGAGCTCATCCATGTTGTTTTTACAAGAGAAATAAACGGTGAGCATGAAACCATCACCCAAGAAGAAATACCCGCACAGGTGAACAAATTATATGTGTTTGACACATTTACCTTTATACAATTTGTGCCTGTGGACACCACAAACATATTTGATGTGCGTGCCCACGTTGGTTTTGGCAAACCAGACCAGGACGGCTATTTTTGGTATGACAAACGTGATTATTACAATGACGACTATCATCAGAGTTTTATCATAGACAACCTCACAGGAAATATCTATTCTCTGGGTGATCAGGTTCGGATTCAAGAACTCCAGAACGGCCTGTTGGTGCTGAAAGGCGACACTTACCATTACGATGATAGAATTATTTGTGACTACAGGATAAACGCAGAAGGCAATCTTGAAATAATCCCTATTTTTAACAATCCCAGAATATCTGTTTCAGATTATTTCAAAGACAAACATGGAACCCGATATATTAAAAACAGCAGCATTCAACGAGAATGTCGCGAAATAACCCCTGAATGCCCCATAGAAAACACTGTTTTTTACAGAGGTTCCTCCTCTGGAGACAAACACTATTATCTTGCGAAGAACACCCGGGAAGTTTTGTATGCAGACAACACTTTTGGGGCAGATTGTGAGCTGCTTTTCGACGAAGACACGAACACGCATTATGAATTTTGTGAAGTTGCGGCGAAGCAGATGCAAATGATGGGGCCTGGTTTGTCGAAACAATCCATCCGCGAAAGTGATTCTCTTGAATTCGATCTTTCCATGGGATACCCTATCTCCAAAGGTTTCATAAAAAACAAAAAACTTTTTGTTTGGGCAGAGCTATGGGCTGCCAGGCTTTATGTTGTGGATACCGACAGCCTGGCAATAGATCGTTATGTCGAATTTTATAACGGTGGTTTCCCCTGGGGTGTGAATGGATGGAGCAATAACAGCGAGTTCATTTTGGTTTTGGATTCAAATAAATCCGATCCCAATAAAAAAGACTTATTCTGGTACAAATTCGATCTGAACTCCTTGCCGCAGCAAAAGACTTTGTTTGGTTTTGAAAACGATCTCACCTTCACCCACACCTATGACATTCATTACAGCGATCTGAAACCGTTGATTGCGGGGCTTGAACAGAACGCCACCCCATTCGGCGGTTGGATAAAGAATACCTACAATACAAGTGATGAATACACCGTCACCCTTGAAGAAGCCGCCGACGGAAGCGGAAGAATTCCAACATTGCAAAAACTTTCTGAATTTCAGGCCGGTGAGCAATCGGCGATTGTTTTGCAACCCATCAACCGCTAGACTGTTTTCCAGTTAAATTGAGCGTCAAGGGCTTGGGAGGACACTTGTTTCTCCCTCGCCCTTCCCTCCCCCGCGCCGTGGACTTCAGTCATGCGAGCCCAATTGCCGGAAAAGCGCTTTTATCCCTTGCCATAACGTCAAGCGGCGGCGATCCATTTCATGGACATAGGGGGCATGCCCCATGGAGCGGGCGGCATCTTCGAGACGGTTTTGAAGGTTTTTGGCTTTTTCTCGAATTGCATGAATTTCTTCTGCAATGTCACTCAAATGGCGATGGGCACCCGGCCCCAGTTTTTCGAAGCAAATAAGCGCAAGCTGGCCCAGCGTGGCAAGCGCGAGAATGCAATCTAAAAAGCGCCCTACCCTATATTGTCTTTGTTTTTCGACACGCCGGTTCGACTCGCGGTGTTTTTCGGAAGCAGTGGAACTTTTTCTGTTTTCAGACATGATGGCCCCCCGGACAGGAGTGAATAACTGAACAGGACTCAACAACACACAACATGTGAAAAAGGAGGCTGGGCCAGCTTAGGTCCAAAAAGGCGACCCAAACGAGCTAACAAACCGGAATATCACCAGAGATGCCGGCAAGCCTTGCGGCTTCCCATTTGGGCCGCCGAAAGTGGAAGCCCTCCAACAAGAAGGGGTTGCGCTACTTCGAGTTCCTTCTTGTTCTGGTGATCTCTTATGGGTTGTCAGGCCCAGTTGCACCCTTTTCGCGCAACCGAGAGGGCTTATAGCACCTTTGTGAATGGGAAGAAACAAAAATCCGGCCGCCATACAATTTTTTGTCTGTGGATAGTGACAAATTGTAGGTTGGATAAGCCGCGAAGCGGCGCAATCCGACGTTTTTGCATTCTGATGCGTAGCATCGAAAAAAGACAGTGATGCTTCGCGTCGGTGGGAAAAATGTCGGATTGCGGCCTTCGGCCTTATCCAACCTACCATAGAGGCGAAAAACCTTTCGTCCCTACGTCAATTCTCCTTGATAGTCTTTCCCTTCACC
>Ga0209737_10000778_pt1 | contig 24484 bp, 13 predicted proteins | sample TergutCu122P3_FD_187284 | JGI IMG/M metagenome (GOLD analysis project Ga0209737, IMG submission 187284) | Cubitermes ugandensis P3 segment gut microbial communities from Kakamega Forest, Kenya - Cu122 P3 (SPAdes) (version 2) | ecosystem: Host-associated > Arthropoda: Insects > Digestive system... | reverse complement strand
TCCATTGAGTAATAGGAAACAGAAGAAATTTCAACGTGTTTTGCAGTAATTTTTTCAACTTTAAATTGATTTTTAACCTGCATATTCATTCCTTGCAAATTTTGCGACATTTCTGTTTCCCAAGTACAGCCTTCTTTTACAGCCTCTTTTGGAAAAATAATATTGCTTGAAGAAAAATTTTCTTTAATTTTGTCTTCGCCCAACATACCTTGCAACATAGCCGCCATTTGCGCGCTTTGTTCATCGTTATCACCAAACATTGAATCAAAAAGTCTATCAAACCCTTCAACAGCAACAACGTTTTGGAATTTGTCCAAAATCATTATAAATTTTTTGCCTATAAACGCCGAAAATGTTTTTGCCATTGGGTTTTTCTCAAAGTCCTGATTTTTGTCGGACGAGTCGAAACTCATTTTTTGACCCAAAATGTCCATACTCATTTTCATTTTTTCGAAAGCGCATTCCAAAACAAAATTACCGTTTTGAATATCAACTACTTTGTAAGAAATTTTTGAAGAAAATGGCACTTCGGTATCAATTTTCATACCCATAATGTCCATTTTCATTTTCATCTTCATTTCCGTATTTTGCTCAAAGGTTTTATCTTTTGGCAAATTAAGGCGAAGTTCAACAGACTCTGGAGCGTTGACAATGGACACAGCAGCAACAGGTTTTTGAGCGCTGCAAACCAACGCTACAGCCAATAAGATTGATAAAAGAGAGAATTTTTTCATTGTGATTTTTTTATTAATTAAAAATTAAATTAAGTTGCAAAGATAATTAAAATTTATGATTTACGATTTTTTGTAATAAATAAAAATTTAGTTATATAATAACTTTAATGTAGGATTTAAAATTAATATTATTCTGCAACGCAACGAATACTGGCACCGACTATCTTTTGCATTCCACTGCTCAAATCTATATAACCATTAAAGAACATCAAGCAGCAAGCAGTGGAACTATTATCTCCTGTACTGCTCCAATAATAGCCATAGCCATCGTATGCAGGGATAAGAAAACCATCGTTAAGACGATATCCTGTAGCAGGTAGAAAAATACTGCATTTGGTATCAATATCAGTAAATTTTACACCTCTTACCTCGTTTTGTGTAATAAATTCTTGTTTAACTTTTCTTGTATCCAATAAAGAAGCAATTTCGGACATAGTAGGAATACGCCAACCATCAGGACTTGGGTCGTTAGCAGCCGCCCATTTTGTACCTTCAGGAATAGAGTTGTCCCAACCCTCAACATTTTCGTCTGTGTTGTTCCAAGCAGTAGGACGATTCCATTGATAAAGCATATTTGCGCTTTCGGGTGTTGGCGCAAAAGTGCCAAAATCATCTACATTGCAAGTAGCCCAAATAACGCCATTTATTTTTGCACCATCTCTAACTTTTACTATACAAATATCTGTTTTATTACCTGCTTTAGCAATAATGGTTGTCTCACCTAAACTTAATGCTGTTACAACTCCCTTATTTACTTTGGCAATGTTGGAATTGCTGCTGCTCCACTCAACCGAGTTGTCAGTTGCATTGTTAGGTGTAATTGTTGCGGTTAATACAAACTCTTCGTTAATTGTAAGAACAATCGTATCTCTGCTTAAAGAGATATTTTCAACATCAAGCGGTGATTTGCAAGAGGTTGTTAATACTATTGCCATTAAGACAATTCCAAGAAAAAAAAAATGTTGTTTCATTTTAATAAAAATTATTTTTTTAAATTAATATTTTAATCATAATCTGTTGTAAAAAATCTACCGCCATCCCCCCCCGCTGGCGCGATTTTGCAAGTGCTTATTGTGCAACAAGCACTACAAATCGGCGCGAGCGTGGTTTTTTATTAGTTAAAAATTAAATTAAGTTGCAAAGATAACATTTTTTTCATAATATATTCTAACTATCAGGGTCATAAGCAAAAGAGAAGTGCATATAGTTTTCTATAACTGTATTTTATTTTGTAATCTTATTACCAATAAGTACTATAATAATAATCTGCATAGTTTTTGCCTGAATAGTTTGGATAGTCATAACCAAAAAACCATATCTGCCCACCGTCAAAACTGTCCTGTATTACCTCGCCATCACCAAAAGTGCCCTGTATTAAATTACCATCAGATGCAACTACATCTACATCTATTTTGAAACTCCAAGGTTTATCTACTCGCGTTACTGTAATTGTACCTGAGACAAGTTGATATGTATTCTCAGAACCAAATCCTTTTTCATAAAGATTTTGAATAATATAACTATCAGGATTATATATTCCGTTTGCATTAGGATTTATATAATAGACACCTGTAAAATCGTTTGGATTTGGATGAAGATACATAATATTAACCTTATTCCAGTATAATACATAGCCATAATGTATATTAAGCCAAGTAACTCCGCCAGAATAATCTGCTGGCAATACGTGAGACCAATGATTTTTATCATTAAAAATGTCTGCTGCAGCAAATATGCCATTTATCTTGCTTTGTTGATGATAATTCTCTTTTTTTACCTTTCCTGTAAAAGTGGCTTTATGATTTTCGCCTTTATAATCTGTAACATCTATTATAAAAGTATAATTGTCGCCTTGTCTATCAACCGTAACTGTTCCGCCTGTTATAATATTGTTTTTCCACTTACATACTCCTTTATAAAATGTTTTATCAATAAAAGCAAAATCTGGAAAAGATTGACAACTGGGATATATCGAATCATTATAATTATACACGCCATTTTCCAAATCAGGCGATAAACTGTATAGCACAAAAAATGCTATCTCTTTTCCATCAGAATGGAATCTAATAGGCACTTCGTAAGTCATACCTAAATTAGAACGCCCATAATAGTACAGGATAACATTGTAATCCTCTTTGGGTTCGGGTTCTCTACACGAAACTAAAAACAGCGTTGCAAATAAAAAATAAAATACCTTTTTCATAATGAATAAAAAATAAAAGTGTTACAACAAGTGCAAAAACTTGCTGTAACACTGATTAATATTAGTATGCAATATAATAAAGTGCATATGGTAAATAATCTCTATATGTAGCCTTGGAAACTCCTCCCATTGGATAACCTGCATTGTATCGGATTACTGATCTGTACCTTTCTCTACCAGTTGGGTATACATTGCGTTGTCCATTTATATTTACAACATAATGGTATTCCAAATCTTTTTGCAAATATTCTTGATATATAAGCACTATTTCGTTTCCATATTGCGCTATTACAGGTTTGTTACCAATAAGCAATTCGGATATCTCACCGCTCTCTTTCACATCATAGTCGTGTGTAAGTTGTAAAATACGAGCATTAGGATATTGCCCACTACATTCATTCACAAGAAAATTCCTTACTTTAGAAAAATCTGTTACATTGCAATAATCCTGTATTGCCCAAGCCCAGTCAGCCGCAGGATGATTGTTGATACCGCCGTGCCAACTTTTTATTGCACTCCAATTGCCCGAAATACCAAAAAAGTTACTTGGATTTTCAAAATATCCCAAAAACTCCAACACAGCGGACGTAAGAGTACCCCAAGTGCCATAATAATTTAGAGCAAAGAAGCTTGGAGCTGGATTAGTAATATTATGCTGATAATTTTGCCAATTATTTGCCCACTCAGTCCAAGAAGTTGGTCTGTAAAAAGGGTCAACAGGGGCGTGTCTAAGCCGCCATCTATCACCCCATTCAAGTATAAACTCTTCCATAAGTCCAAATTTGTACTTAAAATTAGCAATTACCAATTCAGCCCAAGCAGAATTAAAGCCTCCTGTCGGTGCTTTTGAAGGCGCGGTCGCCTCATCTTTTGTAATTTCACCTCCTGTTTGAATATGAAAAATCTCTACGCCGAAATCCCTGTCAGTGGTCATCAACGCATAACCGCCATCAACAAAACGCACAATGTACATCATTGGGTCAGACATTTCAATAATACCCAACTCCTGCAACTCCTCAAAATATTGGAGTTCAAACTCAAAGTCGGAGTACAAAAGCGGCTCAATGTCTGCAATCTGCTTTTTTGCAAACTCGCCGCCAGACTCGTACAAGTCCTTAGCAACCATATCCATCGCCTCATCTGGCGAGATAATGTACTCAGAATAATTGCCGCTCATTGGAGTGCGCGAAATACCCTGCTGTTCCGCATCAAGTGCGGGGTTAACACCGCCGTCTTTACAGGACGACACAATCATTGCGCAAATAATTAGCGCAGAAGAGATTTTAAATGTCTTCATTTTAGATTTTTTTTTAGTTATTAAATAAAGTTTATTAATAACTACACTCCAAATTTCTTTAAAGCGTAGCCTATATCGTTGTTTGCCACTTCGAGGTTCTACCAAAACCTATTATGCTACTAACAAACAACAATACACCTACGCTAAAAATTTAGACGTAGGCGTTTGTTGCCGATTGTTCCGTAGCATTTAAATCTTTTGGTAGGATTACGAAGGGAACAATTTCTTACAAACGCTTTTTTAATACATTAATAAATAATGTATTCTGTCCAAAATGTAAAATTTCGACCGCAAAGATATAAAGAAATTTTAATAAAACAAAAAAATATTACTTTTTTTTATAAAAAAAATAAATATGCACAAAATTTCAAAAAATGTGCAAAAAAAATGCACACATTCAAAAAAAATGTGTAATTTTGCGCGTTTGTTGTTTGTTCGTCATTCTGAATTTATTTCAGAATCTCCTGAAAAAAAGAGATTGCGGGTCAAACCCGCAATGACGCACTACAAACTATTTACTATAAACTACAAACTAATACAAAAATGATTACAGAAAATCTTGTTCGATTGTTTGAAAGCAGCATCAAAAATAATTGGGAATTGCTTGCTTGGACTGATTATAATGAGCAATTCACGATGACCTACGGCGAAGCAGGTGAGCAAATTGCGCGTTTGCACCTGCTTTTTGAGTCAATTAAACTCGAAAAAGGTGCGAAAGTTTCGTTGATAGGCAAAAACGGCACGCATTGGGGCTGCGTTTATATTGCTGCGGTAACTTATGGCGCGGTTATTGTGCCTATTTTGCAGGACTTTAACCCAAATGATGTGCAACATATTGTAAATCACTCTGATTCACAGTTGCTTTTTGTTTCTGACCATATTTGGGAAACGCTCGAAGAGAAAAGAGTTCCCGAACTCAGAGCGGTTTTTTCGCTTAATGATTTTCGCTGCCTGCACCAAAAAGACGGCGAAGCGATACAAAAGGCAAACAAAGCATTGCCGCAACGTTTTGAAGAGCGTTACCCTAATGGTTTTCAAGCGTCTGATGTGCTTTACACCACCATTCCAAATAATGAATTGGCGTGTATCAGTTACACATCTGGCACAACTGGCTTCAGCAAAGGCGTGATGATACCTCACAACGCGCTCGCGGGAAATATTGTTTTTGGGTTTCATACAAAATTGATTTTGCGCGGCTATAAATGTTTGGCATTCTTACCGTTGGCGCACGCTTATGGTTGCGCGTTCGATTTTTTGACCTCGTTTTGTGCAGGCGGACACACCACATTTTTGGGCAAATTACCTTCTCCGAAAATTCTTTTGCAGGCGTTTTCGGAGGTAAGACCTAATGTTGTTTTTACCGTTCCTTTGATTATCGAAAAAATTTATAAAAAGCAAATTCAACCGCTGCTCAACAGTCGTTCAATGCGATGGGCATTGAGTATTCCAGTGATTGACAATAGAATTTACTCTACCATTTGCAAAAAAATTAACTCTGCATTCGGCGATAATTTCTCGCAAATTATCATTGGCGGTGCGCCGTTGAATCCCGAAGTTGAGGAATTTTTCAGCAAAATCGGGTTCCATTTCACTGTTGGCTACGGAATGACTGAATGTGCGCCATTGATTTCTTACGCGCGTTGGGACGAATATGTGCAGTTTTCGGTGGGACAAATTTTACCCGGTATGGAGGTAAGAATTGACTCAAAAGACCCATATAATGAAGTTGGCGAAATACAGGTGCGCGGCGAACACGTTATGCTTGGTTATTACAAAAACGAAGAAGCGACAGCAGAAGTTTTTACCCCAGACGGCTGGCTTAAAACAGGCGATATGGGTACAATTGACCGCGAGCACAACATTTTTATTCGCGGCAGAAACAAAACAATGCTTCTCAGCGCGAGCGGACAAAATATCTACCCCGAAGAAATTGAGGCGAAACTTAACAATATGCCTTTTGTAACCGAAAGTTTGGTTATAGAAAATGCGCAAAAGAAACTTGTTGCGCTTGTTTATCCAGACTTTGATGCTATTGATGAGGCAAAAATTTCGGAAGAAGAATTAAAAATCGTTATGGACAACAACAAGCAAAATCTAAATAAAATTGTTGCCTCGTACGAAAATATTGTTGATATTCAGGTTTATCCAAATGAGTTTGAAAAAACACCGAAAAAGAGTATAAAGAGGTATTTATATACAAATTTGATACAATAATTGACAATTACGAATTAAAAATTACGAATTACGAGCAAGTCCCGTAATTCGTAATTTTTAATTCGTAATTATTAAATATTAATAGTCTCCGCCTTTGAATATTCTTGAAACAGGTACTGGTGTGATTTTACCGTATTTGGCTTCAATACCTTTTATGTCAATGTTCCTTCTGTCGCCGTAGATAACGATTACAACAGGCGCATCTTTAATTTTGTCGTTATAAACAGTCAAGATATTGTCAAAAGTTAAACCATCAATTTTTTGCATATTCGCTTCTGCGGGGTCACCATTGTAGCCCATTTCTCTCAAAGTTTCCAATGTTCTACTTTTGCTTCTAAACGATGGGTTAAATGCTAAATAATCTGCTTTAACATTCTCTCTAATAGCATCTATACGCATTGGCAATACAGGCATATTTTTTATTAAGTCCATAGCAACATCAATTACTTGAAGCACTTTGTCGTTTTGTGTGCCTGTTCCGCTCATAAAATGACTTGTGTTATTGAATGGATTATTACCAGCAACGCCATAAGTAGAATAAGCCATAGAGCGTTTTTGACGAATATTCAAGAAAAACAAATTGTTAAGTCCGCCTGCACCAAAGAATTGGTTAAATGCTGCGTACTCAACTTCTTCATCTTTTGTATATTTTCCTGTTGGGAAATAGAGAGACACGTTTGCTTGCTGCAAATTAGGATTGTCCAACATATATATGATTGGTTTGTCGTAAGCCACTCTGTCTCTGAAAAAATCAGGTTGAGCAGGCAACATTTTTTCTTGTGTTGGTACTTGCCCTTTTAAAATTCCTGCAACCTCTTCTAATGGTTTTTGTCCAGCATAATGCACTTTTACAGGATAAGATGTAACCTTTTGAATAGCGGTAGTTAAGTCCTGATTTGTAATAAGGAAGTTATAACCGGTTGAACCCATAAAAATTAACTCTTTTGAGGAAAATCTGTCAATAAAAGGAGATTGTTCGCCATATTGAATATATTGCATAAGAGCGGCATTAACCAAAGCGGGTATTCTTTTTTCGAACATACGTTGTGAAACTTCACCTCCCATAAGTCCCTCAATTTGCTCATTGTCGAGTTTTGGCATAAGGCACAAACGGAAAATTATAGGCATAATCTTGTCAAGGTCTCTTTCGTTTCCGTTAATTTGAATTATAAATTTATTATCATTAACACCTACTCCATAAGATGCGCCGTATCTTGAAAGCTCTCTTCTCATTTCATAGTTTGTTTGATTTGGCATTGTGCCTGCATAGTTCATAAGAGCAGCAGCATATTGAAGTTTTTTATCTGTATGCGTGCCAACTTGATACTCCAAAGTCAATGAGAAAATATCATTTTTTGGATTTTCTACGTAAAATAATTCGCCGCCGTTAAAAAGGTTTTGCTGTTTTACATCAGAAAAATCTACATAAGGGTTCTCTGCGGGTTCATTTACAGGAATATTTACAAATTTTGTATAGTATGGTGAAAATACTGCATCAGGGTTTTCAAGCGGTTTAATATCTGCTTTTGCAAATTGCTCAACCTTTGGGTCGCCTTCTGTAAATGTGAGAGTTGTGTAAAAACCGCTAAAATACTTATTTGCAATATCTTTTATATCGTCTGGAGTAATTGCTCTAACGATTTCTTCCATTTTGAAATACTCTTCAATATCTTTATTGTATTGAAAAACATCTTGTAAAATACTTACTTTTGTATAATAATTTTCTGTATATCTTTTGAAGTCTTGCAAATACATATCTTTTACTGACTGAAATAACCAAGTCGGCACAGAACCACGTTTTAGTTTGTTGATTTCCGTCATTATAAGTTTTTCCATTTCTGAGTCTGATGTATAACTATTTTGGCTTACATCATAAGCAGGTACTGCAAAAAGCAAAAGTCTTCCGCAATCACGCATAGCCCATAAACCTGCGCCGGCACCTCCTAACTTGTTATCAATACCCAATTTATCTAAAAGACCTGTGCCATAACTATTATCCAACAACGAAAGCATAAACTCAATTTTAAACTGGTCGGGGTGCCCCTGTTTTACTCCGTTATAACCTAAAATAAGTTGTGGTGAAAAGCCGAGTTTTACTTTTACTTTTTCGTTTTTGGTAAGAGGAGTAATTACATTTGGTTTGCGTTCTGGTAGAGGTTTTGATTTCATTTGCCCAAATGTTTTTTCAATCATCGGTTTAATCGCCTCAGGGTCAAAGTTGCCAACAAGCATAAGTGCCATATTGTTAGGAACATACCAAGTGTTGTAGAAGTTAATCAGTGGTGTCATACTTGGATTTTTGAGGTGTTCGGGCAAACCGATTATACTGCGAGAATAATTTGTTCCTCTGAACATAATTTCCAAAAGTTTTTCTTGTTGCTGACTGCCAAGGTTTGTCGCATACATATTATACTCTTCAAACACGTTTTCCATTTCCGCTTGAAATTCACGATAAACAGGGTTTTGAAAGCGGTCGTAATATAGTTTTAACCATTTTTCTATTTGATGAGAAAAGAAATTATTAAAATAAACGGTATAGTCAAAACTTGTACCCGCATTCATTCCTAAGCCGCCCATACTTTGTATAAGAGTGGGGAACTCAGACCCTTGACTGATTTTTGAACTTGCAACAGATAAATCGTTGATTTGTTTCATAAAATCATCTCTTTTCGCTTTAATTGTTGCGTATGTCTTGTCTTTCTTTTTTGCCGGCAGTTTATGTTTTGCCATTTCGTCATAAAGGGCAATAATCTGCTCGTACATTGGCTTTTCTTTTGCCCAATCAAGTGCGCCGATTTCTTGCGTACCTTTGAACAACATATGCTCAAGGTAGTGAGCCATACCAGTGTAGTCTGCGGGGTCTTCAATAGAACCAGCCCTTACCGATACTCCTCCATACATATCAGGCATATCTTTATGCACCCAAAGATAAACCTTCATACCATTGTCTAACGTGTAGGACTGATAGCCATCACGCAAACTTTGCTGTGCGAAAATCGTAAGCGAAAACGCCACAGCCATAAACATTGAAAATACTCTTTTCATAATACTTTTGATTTTTTAAAGATTAATTTATTATTATTTGATTTTTATTAAATCGCAAAGTTACAATTTTTTTTGTTATAAAATACAATTTTTATGATTTTTTTAATCAATTTTATATTCTAAAATATCACTTGGTTGGCAATTCAACTCTTTACAAATTGCCTCCAATGTTGAAAATCTAATTGCCTTTGCCTTGCCTGTTTTTAAAATTGACAGGTTTGCAGGCGTTATATCAACTTTTTCGGAAAGTTCGTTGAGCGAAATTTTCCGTTTTGCCATCATAACATCAAGATTTACTACTATTGCCATTTCTATTTTCCTTTTTTAGATAGTTAAGTCCTGTTCCTGTTTTATGGTTGTAGAAATTTTCAATATTTCGGTAAAAACTAAAATTATTAAACCGATAATAATTGCTGTCCATTCTATTGTGTGGCTATACGAAATATTGTAAAACTTCAATTCTACAACTTTTGTTGCCATTATTGTGTTTGAAATATTGATAAATGTTTCCAAAAGACCGATTATTATGCACAAAAGACCAATTTTGTTACATCTTTTCACGTTTAATTCTTCAAAAACTTGCTCTCTACGGAATAGCAAAATAATTTTGAATGTAAGAACCAAAACCCAAATGCAAAAAGCGATTATTATTGTGGCGATAATGCCGTTGATGTGTTGTATTATGTTGATTTTTTTTGAAAAATCTTCTTTGTCTAATGCGATAATCGTTGCCTTGTTTGGCAAAACAACATTGTTTCCGCCATTGTTTAATCTGTCTTGTGCAATTTTTGATATTTGCTCTTTTTCTTTGAGATTAATGTTGAAAAACGACATTGATTTATTTGCTTCTATCTCAAAACTGCCGACATTCCAGCCGTGCGAAAAATCCTCTATTGCTGAGATAAGCGTTGTTGATAGCAGCGATGTTACAATGCAGACCAACAAAATTAAACTTAGTATATTAAATCTTTTCATTATTAATTGATAAAAATTATTTGATTAACAAAATAAATTTATCGAAAAACGATAAATTTATTTGCAAAGAAAAGAACTTTTTTTGATATGACAAAATATTTTTATGAAAAAATTAAATATTTATTTATTTTTAACTTTTATGTTAATAAATTAAAAAAATCGACAATGTTTTTTGCTGTCGATTTTTTTAATTATTAATTGAGTTAAAGTTTTTCAAACCTTGCTTGGAAGAATCTCAATGCTTTTGGTTCATAAACCATTTTCAAGCCGCGTGCTTTGTCGCGGTTTTCGTAAAGCGAAATAACAGAGTCCGCCACAACGTCAAAGTGCGATTGAGTATAAACCCTGCGAGGAATTGTGAGGCGAATTGTTTCAAGTTTCGGTTTGTGTTCCTGTCCTGTAACTTTGTCGCGACCTGCAGAAACGATACCACGCTCCATAGAACGAACACCGCTATGAATATACAAGTCGGCAGCAAGTGCCTGTGCCACATACTGCTCTTGCGGAATATGCGGATAAAACGCTTTTGCATCAATGAAAACGCCGTGTCCGCCGCAAGGACGTACCAACGGAATGCCTGCTGCGTCAAGTCGATTCCACAAATATTCGCTTTGTGCGATGCGGTGGCGCATACAAGTATCGGTGCAAGCCTCCAGCATACCGCGAGCCATCGCCTCCATATCGCGACCAGCCATACCGCCGTAGGTTTGTAAGCCCTCATAAACCACCACCATAGCGCGCATTGTTAGCGCATCATCTTCGTCATTGCAAGCAGCAAAACCGCCGATGTTTGTGTGGAAATCCTTTTTGCCTGAACAGGTTGCTGCATCGGTGTGAGAGCACATTTCACGCAAAATTTCTTTTACCGATTTGTTTTCGTAGCCCTTTTCGCGCGTTTTAATATAATATGCGTTTTCCATTGCGCGAGTAGCGTCAAGCACAACTTTAATTCCGTGTTTATGTGCCATTTTACCAACTTCGCGCAGATTTTCCATAGAAACGGGTTGTCCTCCTGCCAAATTTACAGTTACGCCGATAGTGATGTAAGCGATATTTTCCGCGCCTTTTTCTTTGATAAGTTTTTCAAATTTATTCAAATCAACGTTGCCTTTGAATGGGCTTTCGTCATTTGGGTCGTGTGCCTCGTCGCAAATCACATCAACAAAAATACCGCCTGCCATCTCCTGATGTTCGCGTGTGGTGGTAAAATACATATTACCGGGAACGTATTGTCCGGGTTTGATTAATGTATTTGAAACCAAATTTTCCGCTCCGCGCCCTTGGTGTGCAGGAATCAGATATTTGTAACCAAAACACTCGAACATTGCATTCTCGAGGTTGTAATAGTTTTTGCTACCTGCGTATGCTTCGTCTCCGAGCATCAGTCCAGCCCATTGGTTTTCGCTCATAGCGTTTGTACCGCTATCGGTGAGCAAGTCAATATATACATCTTCGCTACGCAACAAAAATGTGTTGTAACCCGCTTCTATCATCGCTTTTTCGCGAAATGCGCGGTCTGTCATTTTTAGCGGCTCAACCATTTTAATTTTATATGGCTCCGCAATTGGATTAAATTTCAATTCCATAAACTTTTTTTGGTATTTTAGATTTTTTGGTTAAAAATTAATTCCGCAAAATTACTAATTTTTTTGTGAATATTGAAATTTCTAAAAAATAATTTTATACCTTTGCAAAAATAATTTTTAATAAAAAACAAAAATGAAAAATTTAGACACATTATTTAATGTATATGATTTTAAATTTACCGATGAAAGCGTTAAAAATTCGGTAAAAGATATTTTGGCGAAAAATTTTGCTAAAAACGACAATAAAGATGTTTATCGTAAGTGTTTGTCGCTTATTGATTTAACTTCTCTAAATCCAACCGACACAGAAGAAAAAATCGAAAAAATGATGCTCAGAGTTAATGACTTTCCGCAGCATTTTGATATTGAAAATGTGCCTGCGGTATGCGTTTTTCCTTCGCTTGTGCCTATTGCGCGTCAAACTCTGAAAGGAAGTACAAAAATTGCTGCTGTTTCGGCTTGTTTTCCCACTTCGCAGACCTTTATTGAGGCAAAAGTTGCGGAGACTGCTTTGACGGCTCGTGCTGGTGCAGATGAAATTGACGTGGTGATTTCGCTCGGAAAATATATCAGCGGCAACTACGCTGAAGTGCTTGAAGAACTCGAAGAGATAAAAGCCGCTTGCCGAAATGCGCATTTAAAAGTTATTATCGAAAGCGGTTCGTTGCCCTCGTGCGCCGACATTAAAAAAGCGTCTATTATTTCCATTGCGGCGGGTGCGGATTTTATCAAAACCTCAACAGGAAAAACAGAACCCGCTGCCACGCTCGAAGCAGCGTTTGTGATGTGTCAAACGATTAAGGAATTCTACAAAAAAAACGGCGTGAAAATCGGTTTCAAACCCGCAGGCGGCATTGTTACAGCAAAAGATGCGGTGGAGTTTTATACTATCGTTGAGCATATTTTGGGCGAGGAGTGGCTGAATGCAGATTTGTTCCGCATTGGTGCAAGCAGATTGGCAAATGATTTGTTGTCAAAGATTTATGATAAAAATATTTCATATTTTTAAAATTAAGAATTAAGAATTAAGAATGTAGAATTTGAGTTGAAATTTATTCTTAATTTTTCATTCTACATTCTTCATTAAAAAAAATGAAGTACAAACTCACATTATTATATTGTATCGCTATTTTAATCTTATCAGTTCTTCCGAGTAAGAGTTTTCCGAAGACGGAAATAACGAATGCTGATAAGATTGTACATTTTTTTATGTACTTGTTTATGGTTGGCGCAATGTTTGTTGATAACTTGTTAATAAACGGCAAAAAAAATATTTCAAACAAAAAATTGCTCTTTTTTTTCTTTTTTGCGGTAATTTTTGGTGCGATTATTGAAATAATTCAGTATTTTTTGCCTACCCGTTCTGCCGAATGGTACGATTTGCTATCAAATTCTATCGGTGCAATTCTCGGAATTAGTATTATTTTTGTTGTTAAAAATGTTTTTTTTCAACAAAAATAAAAAAATATTGCTAAAATATTTTTTTTATTAAATATTTTGTTTATTTTTGCGGTTGGCTTTTTTGTGTTTTGAACATAAGGTACAGACTGCTAAAACATTGATATATTTATAATCTAACATAATTAAAAAATTAATTTTTATGAAACAATTCTACAAAAAATTGATTTCGTTGTTGCTTTTGATGGCGATAACGACGTTTGGGGCATTTTCCCAAATAGTTTTTTCTGAGGGTTTTGAATCGGGCGCGATACCAAGCGGCTGGACACAAGACCCGTCAAATCCTGCTACACCGTGGAGTGTAGGCAGTTCCGGTGTTGGAACTGTTGTGCCGCAAAACGGTAATTATTTTCTGAAACTTTTTTCAGAGAATTTTCAGCAGCCGCAAAAAATAATAACACCGTTTATTGATGTCAGCGCACTCAACGGCTCTGTTATTGAGTTTAATATGGCTTCGCAAAGGTTCGCCGCAGGTGGAGGGCGCGATGTCTTAAAGGTTTATATACGAACAGATGCTGCTGGTGACTGGATAATAGCCCGCACCATTACCCAAACTACAAACAATTGGGAAAAATTTACAATTCGCACAAGGCAATATACGCAAGAGGACAATATTCAGATTGCATTTGAGTGGAACTCTTCAAATGGAAAAGGTATTGCGTTAGACGACATTATCGTTAAGGCAGAGCCGCTATGTACTACTCCAACACAGTTGGCTGCGAGTATGATAACAGGCACAGGTGCGCGGCTTAATTGGAACGCACACGCCACTTCGCAATCGTATTATTTAAAGGTATCTACAACCCCTATTCCAGCAGCAAATTTAGAAACTACCACTGCTGACACGTTCAATGGTATAGTTTATATCAGACCGTATGATATATCAGGTTTAAGTCCTTCTACTCAATATTACTGGTATGTAAAAGCGATTTGTAATGAGGCGTACGGCGATATAAGCGGCTGGTCTGCGCAGAGTACTTTCACAACAGCGTGTGGTGCTGCCGCATTACCATTTACAGAGACTTTTTCAAGTTGGACAACAACTGCTTCTTGGTTTCACCCTTGTTGGACAAGATACGCTCTTGGACACGAAAATGGACAACGTCCTTATGCAAATACGATGACGGGCAACCCGAACGCACCTGTTTTATATTTCTACCATTCAGCTACAACTATTGCAGCGTGCTTTTTACCTCAGTTAAACGCTAATAATCAGAATTTGATTATGACATTTGATGCTGCTATGAGTGTTGGCGAAATATTTGATGTTGTAATTGCTACCGACCCGCAAAACACAGCCACTTGGACAACAATAGCAACTTTTAATGATGGAACAGGAACTGCGACAGCAAATATAAAAGATTATGATGTAGAAATACCAAATTATCAATCAAATACTTACATTGGCTTTAATGCGCGTGGTTCAGGTACTTATACTGTTAATTTGGATAATATTAATGTTAACATTATGTCTGGTTGTCCGAGACCAACAAATCTTAATGTTACTATGTCTTCAAACAATGCAAATGTTACTTGGAATGTAACAGGAGGCGCAACAAGTTGGCAGGTTCTTTGGGGAGAGGCAGGTTTTGACATCGAGCAAGAGACACCGATAACGGTTAATAGTCCTTCATACCAAATCAACGGTTTGGTGCAAGGGTTAGAGTATGAGGTTTATGTTTCGGCTATTTGTTCAGACGGAGTAACTCTTTCGCGACAAGTAAAAATTACTTTTAAAGTGCCATATATCTCGTCTTTGCCGTTCTTTACCAATTTTTCAGATAATTCAGATAATGCGCGTTGGGAGATGCGCAATGGTACAAACGGTTGGGTTATAGGTACGGCTACGAATAACGGAGGCACAAGATCGATGTATATTTCTAACAACACTTCCAGCAGCAATCCGCCTAATACTTATACTGGAACAACCGCAGCCACAAGTTATTCTTACGCTTATAGAACGTTTGACTTAGCAGGCGGAATATATGAACTTGATTTTGACTGGAAATCAAATGGCAATAGTGCTGGTAATGATATATTAAGGGTGTTCCTTGTTCCTGCCGGTGTTGAATTAGAAGCAAATAACGCATATGGAATGACAGGCACCACAAATAATGTTCCTTCCGGTTGGATTGCTCTTAGCGGTGTTCTTAATCTAAGAACCACTTGGCAGCAATATTCTAATGAATTTACTTTGCCTAACTCTGCTGCGGGGCTTTATCATTTAGCATTCTTTTGGCGAAATAATACAACAACAGCCTCTCAACCCCCTGCTGCGATAGATAATATATCTTTAAATAGAATAATGTGTCCTCCTGTTACTAATATTAATGCTTCTAATATTACTACATCAGGAGTAAGAATTGGTTGGAATTCATTTGAGACGGGTGATTATGAGGTAAAATATTGCCGTTTCGATTTTAACCCTAATACTTTCACTCCGTCCCTTCCGGACGGTGGTCACAGACCAAGTGTTCCCAATAATTTCGCAAACATAAGCGGACTTTACGCAAGCACAATGTATTATGTTTATATAAGGCAACTTTGTAGCAATGGCTATACAAGCGAATGGAACGCTTTGCCTTTTATATTCGGAACGCAGTGCAACCCGATATCTGTACCATATACAGAGGACTTCTCGGCGTATGTTTCAGGCACAAGACCCCAACCGCTTTGTTGGAATTACGCAATTTATGAAGAAGGCAATGTGCCGGCAGGTCATTATTACCCATACGTTGTATCTGTGGGTGGCGATTTGGCTTTGAATATTACAACGCACTTTTCCACTGCGGCAGGAGAAGATACATATACTATTACATACGCTGCATTACCTGAATTTGTTGAAAATGTTACTGATTTGCAGATTACTTTCTCTGCAAAAGCATCTGCTGCAGGTAAAAGAATTCAAGTAGGCGTTATGGAAGATCCAACGGACTATTCTGCATTTGAAGAAGTTGCAGAATACACAATTGGATCAAGCGATTGGAGCGTTCATACAACTGCATTTGGAGCATATACAGGATATGGTCAATACATTGCATTCAAAGTTGATGGACAATTAAATGGGTCAATTACTGTAAATCTTGATGATATTACTGTTGATTTTATTCAAACCTGCCAACCGCCTAATGAGTTATTCCATTCTAATATAACTTTCGATTCGGTAACAATTTCTTGGGACGATTTGGTCGGCGGCAACAACGATTTTCAGGTGCTGGTTTCTACCGTTGATGTTGGCAGAAATATGGCTTTGCTTGATATGTTGAACCCAAACACAATTATAGTTGATACTATTGTTCTGGGTGCAAATGAGGTAAGAGTTGGCGGCTTTCAACCATTAACCACATATTATTACTATGTGAGAATGGTTTGTGCAGACGGAGTAAGTTACTGGTACTATATTTCTAAATCGTTTAGAACCGCTTGTGGCGCAGTTCTTTTACCATACGTGGAGGAGTTTAACAATAACGGTTCGGGTGCTGGCACAATGGCAGAATGTTGGACAGTATCAGGTACAGGTACCGCAAACTTGAGCACCACGCAAAGAGTAGGCAATTTTGGAGCATCGCTTTATATGACATCAACAGGAGGCGGTGGTATTAATGCTGCAACCCCTGCTTTAAATATTGCATCGTTTGCAAATACGCAACTTTCGTTTATGCTGCTTGGTCCAAATTCATACAGCACCGTTCAGGTTGGTGTAATGACCGACCCGACCGACCCTGCAACATTTGTGCAAATTGAAAATGTTACGAGTTCGGTAACAGCAAATGTTTGGGAAGAGAAAGTTGTTGATTTATCTTCATATACAGGCGCAGGCAGATATGTTGCTTTTAGAGCGAGTGGTTTTACTTTCTATATAGACAATGTTCTTATCGAAACTACTCCAACTTGTCCAAGACCAATTGCGCTTACTGTAACAAACTTCACTAACAATTCTGCTCAAATTGCATGGACAGCAGGAGGTACGGAAACAACTTGGGTTGTGGAATACCAAAAGGCAGGCGCAAATTGGTCAATGCCTGATACTGTTCATACCCCATCTTATCCTCTTAGCGGTTTAGATGCTCTTACCGAATATTATGTGAGAGCAAAAGCAATTTGTGTTGAAGGAGTAGATGAAAGCTCTTGGTCAACTTCTGTTGGTTTCAAAACGGCGTGCGGAGTAATAACCAATTTCCCATTTATAGAAGGTTTTGAAGATACAACATTCCCGCCTTCCTGCTGGACTGCTACCAATGTATCCGGTCCCTCGGTAGTTTGGACAAGATGGACAAGTGATGGACCAATTGGACTTGCAAGCGCAAGTGTTACCTGGTTAAGCGGAGGAACTCAAAATTGGCTGATAACACCTCTAATATCAGTACCTGCAACAGGAGTAGAATTATCATTTTGGATAAAATGTCCTACCTATTATTCTGGTACAACATTTAATGTAAAGGTTTCATCTGCAACAACCGCAGTTGCTGATTTTAGTTCAACTGCATTATTGACATTAGCTGATGCACAAATTACTACAACTTGGACAAAATACACAGTTAATTTGTCTGCATACGCAGGACAACAGATTTATATCGGCTTCCAAGTTATAGATAACTTTGGGTTGCGCGTAATGCTTGATGATGTAGCCTTAGATGTTCTATCAGGTTGTCCAACCCCAGTAGCATTGACAGTAAATCCTGCGGTTGATTCTGCTGTGCTCTCTTGGAATGGATTAACAGCAACCGAATGGATTGTTGAATACAAAAAAGCGAGTGAGGCTAACTGGATAACAATTAACAACGTAACAACAAATACTTATACTATTAATGGTTTAGATGCAAGCACTGCATATAATGTAAGAGTTAGGGCGGTTTGTCCAGAAGAACCAAGTCGTTGGACTGATATTGTTAATTTTAGAACCCCTTGCGGTGGAGTATCTGTACCATACTATGAGAATTTCACAGGTTGGACAACAGGTACTGCTACTGCAGCACTCGCAGAATTTACTGCCAAATGCTGGTTAAGATATAACAACAATGCGGTTGCAGCATCAAATCCTTATATCAATGCATCTAATTATAGCAGTGCTACCAACAACAGCCCTTCGGGAACACCTTATCTCTATTTTAGTAGTGGTAACGTAACTAACCCTCTTACAGCAGTTTTACCACTATTTGAAGATGATATAAATACATTGCAAATTAATTTCTGGGCACTTAGAGAAGGAGCAAGTTCTGGTACTTTTTCAGTTGGTTATTTAATCAATGTTAATAATCCTAATACTTCTACTAATTTTGTTGCAGTACAGACGTTTGACCCCACTTCTGCTACTTGGTTTGACTACGAAGTTACATTTGCTTCTGTGCCTGCAGGTATTAAAAATATTGCACTTAGACAAAATACGACATCAGCTTCTTGGTATTACTGGGTTGATGATATAGAGGTAAGTGCTATAACAACTTGCCCAAGACCAACAGCATTGACAGCAACTAATCCTACTACTTCTTCTGTTCAACTTTCTTGGACAGCAGGCGGTACGGAAACCAATTGGATTGTTGAATATAAAAAAGCAAGCGATGTCAACTGGACTTCGGTTCCGGTAACAACAACTTCTTACCCTCTTGGTACTTTAGATGGCAGTACATCTTATAGTGTGAGAGTTAAGGCAGATTGTGGAGCAGAACAAAGTCGTTATTCTAATACTGTTAATTTTTCTACAGCGTGCGGCGCGGTATCTGCACCATTATTTGAAAACTTTTCAGGCTGGACAGCAGGAAGCACAAACTGGACTAATCAGTGTTGGAAAAGATATGATGGTACATCACCAACAACATCAGCAATTTATATTAATGCCTCGAACTACAGTTCTGCAACAGGTAACAGTCCTTCGGGAACGCCTTATTTATATTTTGGCAATAGTACAAATTTGTTGACGACGACACTTTTGCCTGAATTTAATGTTGATGTTAATACAATGCATATTAATTTCTGGTTATTGAGAGAGGGTACAAACTCTGGTACATTCTCGGTTGGTTATCTTACAGATATTAATAATGTTGGCTCTTTTGTTGCAGCAGAAACACTTGATGTGCCTAATGCTATTTGGGGTAATCACGAAATTATATTAAATAATATTCCTGCGGGTATTAAAAATATTGCGTTAAGGACGAATAAAGTTGCTACCAACTGGTATTATTGGGTTGATGATATTAATATTTATAGACCGTCTTGCTCAAGACCTGATGTAACATTTGATGTATTAACAGATGAGACTGCAACTATTAGTTGGACAGGAAATTCTGATTCTTATAATGTAAATGTTTATACAGCAGGTAGTGTTGATTTGGCGCAACCCGGTGATATTTTTAGCCAAGACAGTGTTACATCTATGCCTATAAATCTAAGCGGTTTAACACCAAACACTTCGTATGTCTTAACTATTCAAGGAAATTGTGATGGAGAACTTTCAACTTGGATTGAAACTATTAACTTCAAAACTACACTGCCTATTGCTTCTGTTCCCTACTTTGCTGACTTTGAAGATAGTGCGAACGATGGCGATTGGGGCTTATCTACAAGCGGCGTGAATGCTTGGGCTATCGGCGACGCTGTAAGCAGTGGCGGAGATAGAAGTATGTATATCTCTAATGATAATGGTGTTTCGCATTTCTATAACATAAACAGCACTTCTTATAGCTATGCCTATAAACCATTTAATTTAGATGCAAACGAAGTGTATGATTTGACATTCGATTGGAGAGCATACGGAGAAACCAGTAACGACTTACTCAGAGTATTTATAATTCCTGCAGGCGTATCCAATATTACAGAAGGTAATGCAAACGGAATGACAGGTGCTACAAATAATACTCCTGCCGGTTGGATTGATGTAGGCGGCAGTAACCCATCAGCAATAAATATATTGCAGTTCTCGAACAATTGGATTACTCAAAACACAGAGTTCTCTGTTCCAACAAGCGGTGTATATAACCTTGCATTCTTCTGGAAAAATAATGCAAGTTTAGGCAATCAACAACCTGCTGCTATTGATAATGTTAATTTATCGGTAGTGTATTGCAAGCCAAGAGTTAATCCTATAACCGAAAATGCAGATGGAGTACAGATTAGTTGGACTGGAACTGCTAACTCCTACAATGTAAAGGTTTATACAGTAACTGGCAGCGATATTGATTTAAACGAAGAGGCAGATATTTTTGATGACATTGTTCTACCTCTCGGTGGAGGAAACTTTGCGTTTATATCTATTGATGCAGGAGAATTAACGGAAAATACAAGATACGTTTTCTATGTTCAAGGAGTTTGCTCTGATGGTACATCTAATTGGATAGCAGTGCCGTTCAGAACTCGATTAAATTCTGCACCTATGCCATATTGCACTGACTTTGAAAATAGTGCTGACGATAATGGTTGGATAATATCCTCAAGTGGTGGTTTAAATGTTTGGGCTATCGGTAATGCTGTAAATAACGGTGGAAGCAGAAGTATGTATATTTCAAATGATGGTGGAAATTCATTTAGTTATACCACAAACAATTTCTCGGCTTCTTACGCATATAAAGTATTTGATATTATGTCTGGCAGGTTGTATGAAATGTCGTTCGATTGGAGAGCAAACGGAAGGAGCAATACAGATTATCTCAGAGTGTTCTTAGTACCAGACAACGCAGCAAATAGAGCGAAATTAGAAAGCGGAAATACAATTGACGTAACCGCTACCGAACTTCCACAAGGTTGGATTTCGCTTGATGACGACAATAGGTTGAATTTATCGAACACTTGGAGAACAAGAAATGTAGAATTCCAAGCAACGCAAGGCAGATGGTTCCTTACCTTCTTATGGGTAAATAGTGGAAATGGAGGCGCACAACAACCCGCTGCTATTGATAATGTTTGCGTTAGGCAAGTTCTATGTATAAAACCAGCAGGTATAACCTTGGTAGAGGTAAGAGAAACAGAGGCTGATATTATTTGGAATCCTTCTTCTGCTATTGCTTACAATGTAAAAGTTTTCAATCCCGGCAATGACGGTGATTTGACACAGCCCGGCGATTTAGTAAATGTAACTGTTAACACAGATACTTATACTCTTACAGGTTTGGCACCAAATACCACATACACGGTTTATATCCAATCAGATTGTGGTGGAACAAATGGTGTTTCAATTTGGAGTTCTATGACATTTACAACTTCGGTTGCTGTTGAACCGCTTCCTTTAATAACGGACTTTACAGGCAGTGCAGACAATGCTAAATGGGGTTTTGCCTCAGCAAGTAGCGGAGACAATAAATTCATTATCGGTACAGAGGCAAACAGCGGTGCAAATTCGCTCTATGTTTCTAATAACGGAAGTGATTATGCCTATACCATAACCAGCGCATCATCTACTTATGCTTATAGAAAGTTTAATTTCCAAACAGGAACTCAATATTATATTTCGTTTGATTGGAAAGCGCAAGGTGAAAGTAATAACGACTATTTGAGAGCGGTTTTGATACCGGCATCTCAGGAAAATAAAGAAAAAATCGAAGCAGGAAATGCAAGCGGCGTAACTGCTACCACACTTCCAACTGGTTGGATTGCAGTTGATGGCGGCGTTAAGCAATTGAATGGCAACTGGAGTAATGTTGGAAGACAATTTACAGTTCCTACTACCAGAGATTATTACTTTGCATTCGTATGGGTAAATAATGCAACCTTAGGCACACAACCGCCTGCTGCAATAAGAAATGTAAGTGTGAGCGCACCGCTAACGTGTGAGTATGATGCAACCACTTGTGCAGGATATGATTATGTAGATGAATATTTCACTATTCCTGCAAGTCAGTTGATTAATCCGGGCGTTGTTACACGAACAACCACTTCACCGATAAACGGTTGTTATAGAAAAATTAATTTAACTGTTAAAAGTGGTGGCGCAAGCGCACAAGCAGCAACTATTTGCCAAGGTTCAAGTATTAATTTCTTTGGAAGAGAAATTACAACAGCGGGTACGCATCGTCATTTCGCTTTTGGACCTAATGGCTGCGACAGCACAGTAACCTTGACTGTAACCGTAGTTACGTCTTACAACCATACCGATGCAATAACTGTTAAGAAAAGCGATTTGCCTATAACAATATGTGGAAATACATTTCCAACAACTACTGCTGTAGGGGATCATATTGTAACTTGCACTTACCAATCGGTAGCGGGTTGCGATAGTATCGTTACTGTTACGCTTACAGTTGAAGATGAAGTTGGCATTGATGAAATTGGTATCGAGCAGTTCGGCATTGCGCCAAACCCAATTAAAGTTGGTGGCGAGGTTGAAATTGATGCAGAATTCACTATCCAAGAGCGCAACGGCTTGAAAGTTGAGGTAATAACCGTTACTGGCGGAATTGTAAAAACATTCTACCCAGACACATACCCAATTAAAGTTAGCGGCTTTGATGTAAGCGGAACATATATTGTTCGTGTTACAACAGGCACTAATATTGTCCGCTACGGCAAGGTAATAGTGAGATAGAATGACTCCGTCATTGCGGGTTTGACCCACAATCGATTGAAATTTTAAAAAAATGCGTAGTTTTATACTGCGCATTTTTTTTTGTACCTTTGCACACTTGAAAAGCCGTAAGGAAAATTTCTATAAACTAATGAAACACTTCATCGCCCTAACTTTAATCAAAGGTATCGGACCAATAACTGCGCGCAATCTTATTGCGCATTTTGGCGATGTGGAAAAGATTTTTACGGCAAAAAAAACCGATTTGCAACGTTTTGGCAAAATCGGCGAAATACTTTTGGACGACAACATTAAAAACGAGGCAATTAAGAGGGCAGAAGAGGAAATATCGTTTGCGCAAAAGCACAATATAGAAATTCATACTTTACTTTATAAAACCTACCCTTACCGCCTCAAAGAGTGCGAAGATGCGCCGATTGTTCTGTACTCGCTTGGCAAAGCCGACTTGAATTCGGGACATTTTTTGGCTATGGTAGGCACGCGCAATGTTACGCAGTACGGAAAGGAAATTTGCAGTAGGTTTCTTTCAGAACTTTCTGTAAGCCAGCAATATGCAACTATTGTAAGCGGTTTGGCTTACGGTGTTGATGCTTGCGCTCACAAGGTGGCTTTGACGGAAAAATTAAAAACAATTGCCGTTGTGGCGCACGGTTTAGACACAATTTACCCTGCGCAACACAAAGGTCTGGCGCAGAAAATTATCGAAAGTGGTGGTGCAATCGTTACTGAGTATCCAACCAAAACGAAGCCCGAAGCGGGAAATTTTGTGCAGCGTAACCGCATTATTGCGGGCTTGTGTGATGCAACCATTGTGGTAGAATCGGCAGCGAAAGGCGGCGCATTGCTAACCGCTTTTGCTGCAAATAGTTATAATCGTGATGTATTCGCCTTTCCGGGCAGAATAGATGATGATTTCTCTGCTGGCAGCAACAATCTTATTAGAACAAATCAGGCGGCAATGGTTACCTCCGCTGCTGATATTGAGAACTTTATGGGTTGGAAAAAAGGTGAAGTAAGAGAACAAACTCTTTTCAACGACCTGACAGACGAAGAGCGTAAAATTGTAGAAGTTTTGCGCCGCACCCCAATGAACGCCAACGATTTAAGCCGCGAAATGCAAATCCCAGTCCAAAAAATGATTTCCACGCTAATAATGATGGAGTTCAAAGGACTTGTAAAAATGATGACAGGAAATATTTATAAAGCATAATCACAATTTTTTTTCTAATTTAGCGTTAATATATTTGAAATGATAACCGAAAATATAAAAAATATTAATTCTCAACTGCCTGATAACGTGCAACTTGTGTGCGTTTCAAAATTTCATTCTGAGGAAATGATAATGCAGGCGTACAACGCAGGCGTGCGCGATTTTGGCGAGAGCAGGGCGCAGGAGTTGTTGAAAAAAGTTGAAAATTTGCCACAAGATATTCGTTGGCACTTTATCGGTGTGCTGCAAAG
>Ga0209737_10000777_pt1 | contig 24494 bp, 20 predicted proteins | sample TergutCu122P3_FD_187284 | JGI IMG/M metagenome (GOLD analysis project Ga0209737, IMG submission 187284) | Cubitermes ugandensis P3 segment gut microbial communities from Kakamega Forest, Kenya - Cu122 P3 (SPAdes) (version 2) | ecosystem: Host-associated > Arthropoda: Insects > Digestive system... | reverse complement strand
TGTCTCAAAAACAGTTTGATACAACATAAAAAATCCCAAAGGAAGAATAAAATAAAGATAGTTTACCAATAATTCCGATTTTTCTATGTAATAACTTGCAATTAAATTTTTGAAAATCAAAAAAAGTAAACAATAGATGAGAAAACCAATAACTGGAATTAGTAACGTCCAAAAGAAAAAGCCATTATCTTTTTTATTAGGGTCTTTGAAGTAAGGAAAAAAACGTAATATGGAAGAATTGGTGCCAATTTGGGCAAGAGATATAAACAGGACACCTGCATCAATAAATGTGCGGTTTAATCCCATTTCCTCTAATGTGAGATACTTCGGAATAATAAAAAAGTAGGTAACCATACCGATGGCAGTACCGATATAGTTCACAATAGTTCCCTTAACACTTTGTCTTATAATTACGCCCATATTAATAAATAACGTCAAACGTCATCGTTTTCTTTTGCAAATCCACTTCTACTACTTTTACTTTAATGGTATCGCCAAATTTGATGCTTTTTCCCGTGTGCAACCCTGTGAGCGTAAAGTTATCATCATCAATGTAATAAAAATCATCGTCAAAACGTTTGATGGGAATAACACCCTCGCATTTGGTCTCTTTCAATTCGGCAAAAACACCCCATTTGGATATGCCGCTCACGGTAGCATCAAACACCTGCCCAATTTTGTCGGCTAAATATTCTGCTTGTTTGTATTTGATAGAAGTACGTTCAGCTTCAACCGCTTTTTGCTCCATTTTAGAGCAGTGCTTGCACAACTCTTCGTGCTGGTTTTTATTTACCGATGGTTTTTCTTTTAGGTAAGCATCTAACAATCTGTGCACCAACAAATCGGGATAACGGCGAATGGGGGAAGTGAAGTGGGTGTAGTAGGGAAACGCCAGTCCGTAGTGCCCGATATTTTCGGTGGAATAGACCGCCCGCGCCATCATTCTAATAGAGAGTTTAGACAGTAGTTCGTACTCGTTTCGCTCTTTGGCATCTTTCAGCATACTGTTCAGCGACTGTGTAAACTGCTTACGATTTCCTGTCTTCAGTTCCAGACCCAATTTTGCCACGAAACTCTTAAAGTTCTCTACTTTATCTCCAATAGGCTCATCGTGAATACGATACACGAAAGTTTTCACTTCTTTAAAGCGCGAAGTTTTTTTGCCTATTTTTTCCGCAACTCTTTTGTTTGCCAACAACATCATCTCTTCTATGAGCCAGTTTGCATCCCTGTCTTTTTTCAAAAAAACGCCAATCGGTTTTCCGTATTCATCCAATTTAAAGCGCACCTCTTCGGTTTCAAAATTAATTGCGTTATTGTCAAAACGTTGCTGGCGAAGTTTTTGCGATAATTCATTAACTTTCAACACAATCTCAGCAAAATCTCCCTGTTTGGTTTCAATAATATCCTGTGCTTCGTCGTAGTCAAAACGTCTGTTTGAGTTGATTACAGTTCTGCCAAACCACTCTTTTTGAATTTTGGCGTGGTCGTCCAAATCAAAAACGGCACTGTAGCACAGTTTATCCTCGTGGGGTCTCAGCGAGCAGAGTTCATTCGACAGTTTTTCGGGCAACATCGGGATAGTTCTGTCCACCAGATACACGGAGGTTCCTCTGTCGTATGCTTCTTTATCGATGGCGGATTCAGGTTTTACATAATATGAAACATCGGCGATATGGATTCCTACGCGGTGGATTCCGTTTTCGAGGTTTTCGTAAGAGATGGCGTCGTCGAAATCTTTGGCATCGGTGGGGTCGATGGTAAAAGTGGTAATATTTCTGAAATCTCTGCGGGAGGCGAGTTCTTTTTCAGGAATAACAGTATCAATCTTTTCGCACTCTTTTTCAACGGCATCGTTAAATTTCAGCGGGAAATCAAATTCGGCAAGAATGGCGGTCATCTCCACGTTGTTGTCGCCGGGTTTTCCCAATACGTGTATTACTTCGCCCAGCGGACTTCTGGTTCCGGCTATCCAATCGGTAATAACCACAACCACTTTTTCGCCCGATTTGGCACTATTCAGCAAACGTCCGGGGATTAAAATATCGCGGCGAAAAGATGGGTTATCGGGGATGAAATAGGCAATCCCTTTCGAGATGGAGATAGTACCCACAATCTGCTTTTTACTGCGCTCCACAATCTCCACAATTTGCCCTTCCGGTCGCCGTTTGTTGCGTGCAGGATACACGTTAACTTTCACGATATCATTATGCAGCGCGTTGTTTAAATTCCCCTCGGCGATAAAAATATCCTCTTCCTCCGGCGTTTCGGTAACTACATAAGCAGCACCGTTTTTACTGACCGTAAGTTTGCCGATGACATAATTTTTTCCGGTGGTCTCTTTCGTTAAGTATTTCGGATTGATGGCATATTTTCCTCTGCCGGCGTGAAACAAGATTTTCGCGTCCACGAAATCGCTGATAATCTGCTTCACGGCATCACGACCTTTCTTATCGAAAACGCCCACTTTAGCAGCGATTTGTTTGTAGTTATATTTCTCTTTTCCGCTTTTGGAGAGCACTTCTACGATACGGTTTCCGAGTGGCGTTTGGGGGGCATCTTTCATAGTAATAAATTGAGGCGCAAAGATAGAGAAAATGGCGGAAATGATATAATTATTCTATTTTTGCCGAAACAAAAACGCATGTCAAATAAAAAACAAACTACTTCTATATCAATTCGCTCATCCGCTGCTGAATACCTGACTTTCGTCGCTGCCACCGGCGATAATCCGCAAAGTTTTGAAATGCGCTACGAAGATGAAAACATTTGGCTGACACAGAAAATGTTGGCAACACTCTACGATGTTGATGTTCGTACAATCAATGAACATCTGCAAAAAATATTTGACGACAAAGAGTTAGAGGCAAATGTCTCAACTATCCGGAAATTCCGGATAGTTCAAACAGAAGGAAACAGGCAGGTAGAACGTGAAGTACTGCATTATAACTTACAGACAATCATTGCTATCGGCTTCAAAGTAAACAACGAGCGTGCTGTACAGTTTCGCAAATGGGCAAACCGAATTGTGAAAGATTACACCATTCAAGGCTGGGTAATGGACGTAGAGCGCTTGAAAAACGGCGGCTCAATCCTAAACAGAGAGTATTTTGAGCAGCAACTTGAAAAAATTCGCGAAATACGCTTGTCTGAGAGAATGTTTTACCAAAAAATTACCGACATCTACGCCACAGCATTAGATTATGATAAATCTTCAAAAACTACATACGATTTTTTTTCATCGGTTCAAAACAAACTGCATTGGGCAATTCATAAGCACACCGCAGCCGAACTGCTTGTTGCGCGAGCCAACGCAGAGAAGCTTAATATGGGTTTAACTTCGTGGCAAGATGCCCCCGAAGGAAAAATTAAAAAAAGTGATGTTACGGTAGCCAAAAATTATCTTTCCGACAAAGAACTTTATGAACTTGAGCGCATTGTTTCAGCTTATTTAGACCTTGCCGAAACAATGGCAAGCCGTCAAATTCCAATGACAATGCAGGATTGGAGTAAATATTTATCAGAAGTTCTGAAACTCAATAGATATGAAATTTTGAGTGGCAAGGGAGTAGTTTCGGCAGAAGAAGCAAAACTTCACGCCGAAAGTGAATTTGAAAAATACAGAATAGTGCAAGACCAATTATTTGAAAGCGATTACGACAAATTTCTGCGGTTAGAAAAGGAAGTGAAAGAATTGAAAAATGAATAAGAGAAACGAAAAATTTTACTCTGCTAAATTGTTGTTCGTTCACCCCAATACTCACAACCCAAACAACTCGTAATATATTCTTACAATCTTATCATTCAAATATTTGTAATAATCGCAAATATTTTTTTCGTTCCAAACGGTTGAGTTCCATTCGGTAATTTTTTTATAGGTTTCTTCAAAAATCTCTTTTTCAAAGGGTCGCAATTTTTGAATTATTCCATCTCCGGTTTCATTGTAGAGTAAGGAAAAATTCATGTATTTGTTCCCGTTTCCGCGTTTTATAGGAAAAACTTTATGTTTAAGTGCTACAACTTTGTCGCATAGTGGCGCGTTGTCGCTTTCGGCGGCTTTTGTGGTTATTTCCGGCAGTGTATTACCTCCTGCCACCCACAGTGGAATAGTTATTGCACACGGTGGAAAACCAAGGGCTGTCCACATTGTTGTGCGTGCTGCGGGCTCGCCTGCTATAACTCCTTGAAACACAATAGAAGCCGACGAACTATAGCGCGGAATATAATCCTGATCAATGGTCAATGTGGGAAACTGTTTTTGTAAGTCAATTTCTAATAGCGAATGAAAATAAGAACGCGATGCAGACGAAATAAGCCATTCGGGAGTGAATTGTTGAGATGGATGATTCTCGAACAAATATTTTGCATTTTCGTGGCGAATATAACCCATTCCTTCATCTTCGCGACCCGAATACGAATAATTTGTACGTATTAAATAACCTTTTGGGGCAATTTCGGGGTCATTCACATCATATTTCTTGTATGTAAAATTATTAACTTCGAAGTAAGTAGCCCCACCCTTGGCATCAATTACGCCAAAATTTGCCTCAACCCCCATGGGTTTTGCAATTGTATCCAGAAAAAACTCAAAATCTTCAACAGTAGCACAGCATTCCAGCGCCATTCTCATAATTATTCCTTCGCGGTCTTTAAGTTTTGTACTATCCTCATTACTTTTCAAGTTGTAGGATGCAGTGTTCATAATACAAAATCCTGCGCTGTTTGTTCCTGCCCATACCTCAGCATTGTTTACGTCTTCACTGTTTGTTAAACCAATGTACGAATATTTTGAACTTTTCGTAAAAAAAACTCTGTTATTTTCCACTCCCGTATCGCGATGTTTCCACATCAGCGGGCGCCCGTCGGGAGTTGCTTTGCCTGCAATAATTGCCGAGGTACAACCCTGTGATTTTTGGCTAAAGACCAAAATCATAATTACTATAAATATTACTATTTTTTTCATGCTGCAAAATTAACATAAATTGGTTACCGGCAAAGATACAAAGGTTTATAACTTAATTCCGCCCCGCCTGTGCTGTACTAAGAAAATCCCCGTAATCACAATACAAATCCCTACAATTTTCGATAACGTTATCTCTTCTTTCAGCACAAAGTAGGCAATAATTACCGTCATTACCGGAATGAGATTAACGAAAATGTTGGTTCGTGCCAACCCCATCTTGCGCATGGAGGAGATGTAGAGAATAAACGCCACGGTAGAACAGAGAATCGACAGCATTAACAGATAAGATAAATTGGTAACATCCCCGATCGCATGAAACTGGTTTTTAACCATTTCCACATCGTTAAATATAAACACAAGTGGTAGAAAGGCAACCAATCCTAATAAGTTTTGCCAGGTAATGACCACTATGGTGTTGTAAGTAGTGGGGATTTTTTTTAGGAAGAAGTTGTACCCAATGGTAGAAAAGACCGCCCCAAAGGCTAAGAAAACCCCAAGAAATCTAAAATCGGCGTGCATAAAACTGCGCCACAACATAATTACAATCCCAAAAATGGATAATAAAACCCCAAAATAATTGAGTTTGCTTAGTTTTTCTTTGAAAACCAACACAGCCATCAATGCCACAAACAACGGAATGGTGGCAATTATGACAGAAACCACCGAAGCATCACAATATATCAGGCTGTAGTTTTCAAACAAAAAATAGATAAAAGGCTCAAAAAAAGCAAGTCCGATAAAATATTTGAGGTCTTTTCGGGCAATAAGAAACGCCTTTTTATACACTGCAATGCAAAACCCTGCAAAAACAATTGTTGCAATAACACAACGCAGAAATATAAGTGTAATAGGATGAAAATCAATTAGTAAGTATTTAGTCAACACAAACGAGCCTCCCCAAAAAAACATCGAAAAGACCAAAAAAATGTAGTATCGTAAATTCTTAGGTTGCATTGTTTTTTGTTTCGTTCTTCAGCAATTCCAAATGGCAGCAGAGCAATTTGTCTTTTTTTTGTTGGCGCAGGTGCAGTCCGTTGCCCTCGCAGTATTTGTAGGATTTACATTGGGCGCAAATATCGGTTTTGGTCCACGAGCGGTCGCGCATAATTTGGTATCTTTCGTTCCACACTGTCCAAAAATCATCATGGTAAATATTCCCCTGAATGTAGTCGGCGCGGAGGCTGGGGCAAGCACTAATTGAGCCATCTACCAATACGGAGCCCACGTGAATTCCTGCGCGGCAGAAGAAAGGGGTATCGCGTACTTCCATTTCGTAGTCGCCCAGAAACCCTTCGCAACTGTAAGAAACGCCAATCAATCCTTCCTTTCTTGATTGTTTGATAAAATCAAGCATTTTTCTAAACTCTTCCGAAGAGAGTTGCAATAATGGATTGTTTTCGGCGCGTCCTTTCTGGAAAATAGAGAATAGTCGCCATTTTTTTACCCCTAAGGATATCAGCAACTTTTTCAGTTCCTCTAAATCGTTGATATTCTTTTTATTTACACAGGTAACCACATCATACACTAAGCCATCTACTTGGGTAATCATAGCGATGGCATTTTTGGCGTGTTCCCACGAGCCTTTTTTCCCACGCAGCCAATCGTGACTTTCGGGCGTAAAACCGTCAAAACTTACGGTAACGGAGCGCAACCCCGATTGCAGCAATTCAGCGAGCAGTTTGGGGGTGAGGCTATATCCGTTGGTAACCATTCCCCACGGAAATTCGCGCTTGTAGAACTCTTTTCCACATTCCGCCAGATCTTTGCGCATCAGCGGCTCGCCGCCGGTAAGGGCTATCATAGTTTTATGAGGATTCACAAAGGGTTTAATTCTATCCAAAACTTTCAGAAAATCCGCCAAAGGCATGTCGGGAATTGCTGTTTCCCGGGTACAGTCGCTGCCGCAGTGTAGGCACTGGAGGTTGCAGCGCAACGTACATTCCCAGAACAGATATTTAAGTTCGTGCAGTCGGGTTTGGTTTTTGCGGTGTTGCCGAAAAAGGGATAAAGTAATTTTCTTTCGGAAGTTCATTGGTTTTCTTCAGATTTAATACTTTTAATTATTTTAATATTATTTACTGAATCTTCAAGAACTTTCGTCTCATATTCTGATTGAGGTACGCCATATTCCGGTTGAACGCCATACATAGGTTTAATATCATCGTCGCAACTAATTAATAATCCTGTAATTGCCAATAACATTACAATTATTTTGTCGAAGAATTTAATGAATAATTTTTTCATGATTTTGTTATTTGATTTATAAAAAGTTAATTACTTGTTTGATTTCAAAATCTCTTTTATTTGCTCTGCGGATAATCCTGTGATACAGGCAATTTGCTCAATATTTAATCCCATTTTAGCCGCATTGATAGCAACTTCAACTTTACCTTTTTCATATCCTCTTACTTCCCCTCTTGCTTCCCCTCTTGCTTCCCCTCTTGCTTCCCCTCTTGCTTCCCCTTTCGCAAATCCTATTGCTTCGCCTCTTTTTTCGCCTTTAGCAAATCCAATTTTTTCCCCTCTTTTTTCCCCTCTTTTTTCGCCTTTGGCAAATCCTGTTGCTTCTGCTCTTTTCATACCAGAGTCATAGCAATTTTTCCAATCTCTTGCGGCTTTAATAATATCGGAATATCCGTTGTATTCTTCCTGCGTTAGTTTCGCTACTTCTGCTGCTGCAAACATCTTCTCAAAAATATATTCTCGCAATTTATCCGGAATTTCATCCAAACGTTTCAGATTTTTAATGACATACATCCATTTTTCAAAACGTGTTTTCAACTCATCAACCTCTTTAGTAAACTTGGGCATTTCCAAATAGATAAAAGTCAACTTGTCATAAAAAACTTTATGGGTATCAATATCGGTCAATTTTACATCGTACCGGTATTTATTAACATCATCTTTATTGTCTTCAAATATAAAATCCAAAATAGCAATGATATAAATTGCTTTCAGTTCAAAATTCCATTCATTTTTAGTGCCTTGTTCTACAATAGGAAAAGTTGAATAGAACAACGTTCGGTCTTTAAAAAACTCCTGATACGATTTTTGAAGTTCAACAATAAACTTTTCTCCTTTTTCATTTTCGCAGTAAAGGTCGAAAACTGCCCTGCGGGAACTCTGCGTTATCCCTAATTTTTCCGATTTGAGATAAGAGAGCGAAACAATACGTCCCTGCTCTTCGAAAAGAAGTTCATTCAAAAAATCAAGTAATAAATCTTTATTACACTCTTCGCCAAACAATTTTTTGAACCCGAAATCTGTAAATGGGTCAATATATTTGGCTCTAATTGGTTCGTACATCATTTTTTTTCTCTTTTTTTTGTGTGTAATGCTTCGGGAGTGTTGAGTTTTTTTCATGAGTTAAATGAGTGTTAATTAGTAAATTGAGTTAAATATTCTGCTTCATCCTGATGAATGAAAATCAGAATGCAAATATATATGGAATTTTCCCAAAAATCTTAAAGAAGATGTTTTTTTTGAAAAAAAATATTATGGCTCAAACTGCGCCGATGGAACTCCATACTTAATACTAATTTCCCCCTCTTTTAGCAACCCGATATTCAGTTTCTTCACATATTTATCTCCGCGCTTGTTGGACAAAGACTTTTTTACGCGGTCGGCATCCGTAAAAGTAACATTGATTTCCCGAGTTAAAAACTCTCCACCGTTTGCTTCCCCATCTATGTCCTCAATCTTTAGTTGTGTTGAGTTAGCAAAATTGTAAAAATGAAAGGCAAACTTTCCATCCGCAGTTGTGTAAAGGGTATCTGCGCTGTCTTCAAATCTTCTGTCCCCTCTGATAATACGAATATCTTTTACCGGATTATTGGTTGGGCCATGAAATACTGTGCCTTTAATTTCAAACTCATTCTCCGGCATTCCATACTTGGCACAAGAATACAATATTCCTGAAAAACCCAGCAAGAGCAAGATAATTTTGTCGAAAAATTTAATGAACTTTTTTTTCATGATTCAATATTGTTTATTTGCGGCAAAGATAGTATTTTTCATATAAAACAGTATTTTTGCGCGAAATTCATTCATCCTTGTAATGGAAAAAAAAATCATTCTTGAAACCCACACAGCCATTGGGGTTTATGGCAAAAACAACGGAAATATTGAACTCCTGACCCACATCTACCCAAAGTTGAAAATTACTGCCCGCGGAAACGAAGTTAAAATCATAGGCGAAGATTCGGAAGTGGAACTTTTTGAACAGCGTTTTCAACTATTGCAAATCCATTTTGAACGCTTTGGTAAAGTAACCGAAACAGATGTGCTAAATATCACTTCTATGGAAGACGACTCGTTCTATCGTTTGGATAAAGGCACTATTAACAGCGAAATCTTGCTGCACGGGCGCGAAGGGCGTGTCATTAAAGCGATTACCCCCAATCAAAAAAAAATGGTGGAGAGTGTGGAGCAGAACGATATGATTTTCGCCATTGGACCTGCCGGAACCGGAAAAACATACACCGCCGTGGCGCTGGCTGTGCGCGCCCTCAAAAACAAGCAGATTAGGCGCATCATCTTGACCCGACCCGCTGTGGAAGCCGGCGAAACTCTCGGATTTCTCCCCGGAGACCTGAAAGACAAACTTGACCCCTACCTGCAACCCCTCTACGACGCCCTTTGGGATATGATGCCTATGCAAAAGTTGCTCTCCTATATGGAAGATAAAACCATTGAAATAGCACCGCTGGCATTTATGCGCGGAAGAACTTTAGATAACGCTTATGTTATTTTAGACGAAGCACAAAACGCCACAAAATCGCAACTTAAAATGTTTCTGACGCGTATGGGGAAAAATGCTAAATTCTTCATTACAGGCGATTTAACACAAATCGATTTACCCAGAAACCAACAATCCGGGTTGGTATTGGTTACCCAAATCTTAAAAGATATTAAAGGGATTGACTTTATTTATATGAACCAATCGGATGTTGTACGACACCATTTGGTTACAAAAATTATCGACCGATACGAAGAATTTGAAAAAAATGCTACTCAGGGTGCTTAAAAAAATAATGGTTCAATGTATTAAATTTTAAATTTTAAATTTAAAATTTTTTGAGGGGTATGAAACGACATATTGTAATAACGGAGGATGGTAGCAGTAGTTTTTTTTCAGCGGAGGTTAAACAATATTATCATTCTCATTTCGGCGCGCTGCAAGAATCGATGCACATTTTTATTCATGCCGGATTATGCTCCGAATATCTTTCACATTTAGAGCATATTTCCATATTGGAGATAGGTTTTGGCACAGGGTTGAATGCTTTGTTAACTTACTTTAAAGCAGAAGAATTGAATAAGAAGATTTATTATGAAACTGTTGAGTTATATCCACTTACATTTCAAGAAGCGGCGCAACTTAACTATCCGAATATATTAGATTATGAAAATGTAAAAGAGATATTTACCACATTGCATAGTACTCCATGGGATGAAAATGTGGTTATTTCAGAACATTTTACACTAAACAAAAGAAAAATTTCTGCAATTGATGCCCATTTTTCGCCCAGCACTTTCAATTTAGTCTATTTTGACCCTTTTTCCCCCGATGTTCAACCTGAATTATGGACAAAAACTGTGTTTGAATCAATTTACAACAGTATGAAAGAAAATGCTATATTGTTGACATACTGCACCAAAGGAACTGTAAAAGAGGTTATGAGAAATATTGGGTTTGAAGTAGAAAAGTTGCCCGGTCCCGCAGGAAAACGTGAAATTTTGCGTGTTTACCGCCGCTTGATGATGTAAAAAAAAAATGAGATTAAAAGAAAAAATATATTTTTGCTGCCACTACGAAAAAAATCGTATCGAAAAAAATCGTAGTATTAAAATACTCATAATATGACAAATATATCAAATCCATTCAAATTCGGATCGATTGTAAAAGGAGATTTCTTTACAGACAGAGAGGATGAATTGGCTAAAGTATTGGATGTTATTCATAGCGAATGTCATCTCATTTTGATTAGCCCAAGAAGATTTGGAAAAACAAGTCTGGTTTCAAAAGCGGTAAAACAAACAAAACGGCCGGAAATATTTCTTAATTTACAGTTAATTACTTCAATTTCAGATTTTGCAATTGAACTGTTGAAAAAGGTTTTCAAAGTTTACCCTTTTGAAAAAATAAAACATTTGGTTAAAAATTTTAGAATCATTCCAACGCTCTCTATTAATCCGATGAGCAATGCTGTTGATATCTCTTTTAATCCTATGGTTTCTGCAAAACCAATTTTAGAGGACGTGTTAAATTTACTTAATCAATTAGGTAAAAAAGGAGAAAAACCAATCGTTGTATTCGATGAGTTTCAAGAAATAAGAGTTATTGATAAAAATTTAGATAAGATTTTACGATCCATTATTCAAACGCATAGTAATGTTAACTATTTGTTCTTGGGTAGTTTAGAATCTATGATGCACGAAATTTTTGAGCGCAAGAAATCCCCTTTCTATCATTTTGGGGTTTTAATGACCCTCGCCCCGATTAAAGAAAAAGATTTTTATGATTTTATGTTTACAGGTTTTTCAAAAATAACAAATCAGAACGTACCTGAAATTATTGGCGAAATAATTACTATTACAAAAGGACATCCTTATTATACACAACAATTGGCTTTTCATTGTTTTAACGCTATAAAAAGTGATGCTTTTCTGTCTGTTGACCAAATAATACAACAAATAATTGAAGAACATACCATTGATTACGAACGCCTTTGGATTAATTTATCATTAAAAGAAAGATTTTTATTGATAGAAATGGTTCAGTTAAAATATGGCCGGATTCAAAGAAAAGATATTGGTATTCCGGCAAGTACAAGATACAGCGCATATAAGAAACTGCTAATAAATGGTTTTCTTATTCAAATTTCAAAAAGTTATCAATTTGAAGACCCATTTTTTGAAAGATGGATACTTAAAGAAAGGAATTAGAAAAAATGAATTTCAAACTTCACTCCCCCTTTTCTCCTGCCGGCGACCAGCCCGAAGCTATTCGCGAATTGGTGGAAGGCTTGCGGCGCGGGGATGATGCCCAAACTCTGCTGGGCGTTACCGGTTCGGGAAAAACTTTTACCATTGCCAACGTGTTGCAGGAAGTGCAGCGCCCCGCCTTGGTGCTCAGTCATAACAAAACGCTTGCAGCCCAGCTTTATAGCGAGTTTAAGCAGTTCTTTCCCGAAAATGCCGTAGAGTTTTTTGTTTCCTACTACGATTACTACCAGCCCGAAGCCTACATCCCCTCCACAAATACCTATATTGAAAAGGATTTGCAAATTAATGAAGAGATTGACAAGATGCGCCTAAAAACAACCTCCTCGTTGTTGTCGGGGCGGCGCGACATCATTGTAGTGGCTTCGGTTTCATGTATTTATGGAATTGGAAATCCCGATGAGTTTGCCAAAAGTGTGATTCGTCTCAAGCAGGGAATGATTATCAGCCGTGAGCAGTTTTTATATTCGTTGGTAAACAGTTTATACTCCCGCACCGAACTCACGCTTGAACCCGCAAAATTCAGAATTAAGGGAGATACGGTAGATGTTTTTCCACCGTATAACGAAAAAGCGTTTCGTATTGTTTTCTTTGATAATGAAATAGAAAAGATTCTTGAGATTGACCCTATCAGTGGCACGATTTTAGGAACGCAAGACAATATTACCCTCTACCCTGCTAACCTGTTTGTTACTACACCCGAATCGATGAATGAAGCGATTTGGCAAATAAAATTGGATTTGGGAAATCAGTTAGAATATTTGAAATCGATTGGTAAACATTTGGAAGCGAAGAGGTTGGAAGACAGGGTAACCTACGATGTAGAGATGATGAAAGAGGTGGGGTATTGCTCAGGTATTGAAAACTATTCGAGATATTTCGACAAACGTAAACCGGGAGAACGACCCTTCTGTATTCTGGATTTCTTTCCGGATGATTTTATTTTTGTGGTGGATGAAAGCCACGTTACGGTACCTCAAATTGGAGCTATGTACGGAGGCGACCGCTCCCGAAAAATGAATCTCGTTGAGTACGGATTCCGTTTGCCTGCCGCAATGGATAACCGCCCCCTGAAATTTCAGGAATTTGAACAACTTATCGGGCAAACTATTTATGTGAGTGCCACACCTGCCAACTACGAATTAGAAAAGAGTAATGGCGTTGTGGTAGAGCAGATTGTGCGCCCAACGGGATTGCTTGACCCGCCGGTAGAAGTTCGTCCCGCCGACAATCAAGTAGATGATTTGTTGGATGAGATTGACAAAACAGTGGGACGCGGCGAGCGGGTTTTGGTTACCACACTTACTAAAAAAATGGCGGAAGAGTTAAGCGGGTATCTGATTCGTATCGGTATAAGAACGCAATATATTCATTCTGAAGTAGAAACATTAGAACGCGTGGAGATTCTTAAAGATTTACGCTCAGGCTCTATTGATGTGTTGGTGGGGGTTAATTTGCTTCGCGAAGGGCTTGATTTACCCGAAGTCTCTTTGGTTGCCATAATGGATGCTGACAAAGAGGGATTTTTGCGCAACGAAAGGTCGCTCACGCAAACCGCCGGCAGAGCGGCACGGCACATCAACGGCAGGGTAATTTTTTATGCCAATAGAATTACTAAATCAATGCAAGCCACTATTGATGAAACAAATAGAAGAAGAAACAAACAGATGGAGTATAATAATAAACACCGGATTATCCCACAAACTATCCAAAAAAATATTGAAAATCGGAGCGGAATTAGTTATATCAACCGTTTGAATGACATTATTGAACCCCTTGCCGCCGAAGAAAAACCTCTTCAATTGTTGAACAAAGAACAATTACAAAACAACATTAAGATTCTGCGCAAACAGTTAGAAAAAGCAGTAAAATCTTTAGACTTTTTAGAAGCAGCCGAAATTAGAAACAAAATTTTAGAAACCGAAGCCCGAATCAAAAACGCTTAAATATTAAATCTTAAATTTTTTATTTTTGCTACTAAGGGGGCTTTTGAAAATAAGGGTTCAATGTATTAAATCTTAAATTTTAAATTTTAAATACTAATTCTTAACTTTTAACTTTTAACTTTTAACTCCCAAAAAATTTCTCCTCAAAATTCAACAAATACACTTTTTCGGTGGCGCGGGTTACTGCCGTATATAACCATCTAACAAATTCTTTATCAATTTTATCCTCACTAAAATAACCGAGATCAATTAACACCACTTTCCATTGTCCGCCCTGGGTTTTATGGCAGGTTAGCGCGTTTGAATATTTTACCTGAACCGCATTGAGATAGGGATTGTTTTTGATTTTTAAAAATCTTGCGCGCTTGTTCGGAATATCTTCGTAATCTTTGGCTATTTCATGGTACAGTTGCTTCATCTGTTCGCTCGTCATAGAGGCGCCTTCGGTTTCCAAACTTTCTAAAATAATCTTAAAATCCACGTAGGGATAATTGGGGTAATCGCACAGCCGCGCTTGGATATCCATAAAAGTAAATCCGTACAGCTCTTTCGTTTTCATAATAGCCATCACTTCCAGCAGGTCGCCGTTGGCAATAAACCCCACTTCCGAAAGTTCATCAATCCAGTAGTAGTTGTTTTTTACTGCCATCAGGAAGTCGCCGGCTGTTAAGCGGTTTTCACGACAAAAGATGCGGTTTCTTATCTCGTTATTAAAAATATAAGCCCGTTTATTGGAGGGCGTTATCACTACAATATCTTCAGTATCGTAATTTGCATACAGCTGGTTAAGTTCATCTTCCAAATCCTGACTGTTAATGCGTCGAAAATCCTCAAACGATGACAAAGTAAAGAAAGGAAGTTTATATTTTCCGGATGATAAAATTTTACGAAGCGCGGTGGCATTGAATAAAATTCCCGAATCCTGTTCTTGCCGCACCACATCGGTAAGTTGGCAATGACTGATAGAAACATCGAAGGTGGCTTTCAAAAAATTTAGATTTAATGCCGGGGATTCGTCGCTTTTCACAGGGGGAAGTTGGGCATCATCTCCAATAAAAATCAATTTATTATTTTCGCCTTCAAATACATACTCTATCAGGTCGGTAAGCAGTTCGCGATTTCCGAACAGTTCTCCCGAGCCACTTTCGCAAGATATCATAGAGGCTTCATCCACAATATATAATGTGTTGCAACTCTCGTTTTTTTTTCGTATCACTTTTACCAACCCCTCTTTATGAGAAATTTTATATATCTGTTTATGAATGGTATAGGCTTTTGAGCCGGAATAGGAGGCAAACACTTTTGCTGCGCGTCCGGTGGGGGCTAACAAAACGGTTTTTTTCGACAAATTTTCAAACACTCTTACTAAAGCACTGATGAGTGTTGTTTTACCGGTTCCCGCATAACCTTTCAGAATAAAAAGTTGTTTGGGCTCTTTTCTATACAAAAACTCAACAACTTGATGTATAGCCTGTTCCTGCCCCGAAGTGGGTTCGTGAATGACCTGCTCCCTGAGTAGCATTAAAAATTGTGGTTTAGAAAGCATAGTTTACTCCTAACTGAATTCCTTGTAAACCATTCCACAAATTATCGGTTTTCCAACTTTTGTTAATCCAGTAATTGCCAACGGGTTTCGAGGGGTCGTAAAGCGGAACGCCGTAATCTAACCGAACTAAAAAATAGTTAAAATCCAAACGAAGTCCTGCGCCCACACAAAGGGCAATCTGTTTGTAAAAATTACTAAAATTAAACTCCGCATCGGGCATACTTTCATATTTCGACAGCAGCCAAACATTTCCCATATCAGCAAACACAGCGAATTTAAATGCTTTATAAATAGGACCTCGGTATTCCAAATCCAATTCCAATTTCATATCCCCCACACGTTCAATTTCATTTTTTGAGTGAAAAGCGCCGGGACCTAACTGTCTGAACCCCCAGCCCCGCATACTGTTGGCACCCCCTACAAAGAAACTTCTTTCAAAAGGTATTACGGCACCTTTTACAAACGGAATTGCCATACCGAAAGCAAAGTGAGTAGCAAAGGAGTTGTTTTTGTTAATAATCCTAACGTGAGTAAGGTCAATATCAAATTTTTCAAAAGTTCCATACTTAAAATCTTTCATAATCGTCCACATCTCATCTTTGTTAACCAATCTATTCATTAAATTAACCAGAACTCCCACAGTTTCAAATGAAAAACTGAGATTTAAGGTATGACGCCCATTTTTTTGTGGCATTTTATAAATGAGTTGATATTTTGAAGAAGAGAGAAAAAACTTATCAAATTTTCTTTTATAGCTGTCGGGATAGTGGACAAAAAGTAAACTTTCCCGATTACTGCGGCTATCCAAAGTGGCTAACTCTATGGGGGAGATTGCGTGAGAAAGGACGCGCGTGGGGCTCCATCTATAAGTGTATGATGCCTGCAAATTTAAACGTGCAAAGCGTTGCGTGAAGTTACCAAGCAACTTAATTTCAGTGGAATAACTCCAAAAGTTAATATTTTGATACTTAGGTAGCATAAGTAACCTTGGAAAAGTTAAGGAGGCAGAACCTCCAATTTCTCCCCAAAAAGGAAACTCAGATGGCGTACCTGTAATCTTTGAATTGACCCACGAATAGTAGTAAATATTTCCGTAAGCGCCTATTTTAAAGTACTCTGCACCACGGAAAATGTTTTTATTGGTATAATTGTATTCCAAACTTGTACGGTCGGTTTGAATATTTAAAGCCCCCCCTGTGCCGTGCCGTTTGGCGCGGGATAACCTGATGATTGTATTTAATGTGCCTGTCTTGTTAATGCTATCCCACAAAGCCTCATCTTCATAGTAAGAGATATTGATAATGGAAAAATTTCTCAAATCCCGAATCTTTTTATATGTTCGCTCCATAGCGGTTTGTGAAAAGATATCCCCACGCTTCATCCCGATTGCCCCAACAATAGTACGACTTTTAAAATCCTTAACCAATATTAGCTTCCTTGTATTTTTCTTTAATTTTTTTAATGTAACAAACTCATACAAAGTGGAATCACTTTTGTTTCTAAAATCAAGATAGGGAATGGTATCCAAGTGAATATTCTTGTCAAGACTCAAATCGTAGTTCGTATAGATAAGCACATTGTGAAAATTGTAACGATTAATACTCTTAGTAATCAATGATTTATCTTCAATGTCATCGAAAGAAACCTTAACCGTGATGGAAAGTGTGGGATTATCTTGGGCATTAAGGTGCGCAAAAGCCTGATTGGTATCTACTAAAAAAGTAATCAAATTATCTGAGGCATAGTAATATCCTTTATCTTTTATATGGCTGATAATACGTTTTCTTTCAGCCACAAGTTCCTCTTCGTTGTAAATCTTTCCTGATTTCAGTAAAGAATTGGCTGTATCTGTAAAGACCAACCGTTTATATTCGGGAATATCTATTTGATAATTAACATTTCTAATGAAATAGGGTTGATTTTTTGTAACAAAATAGTTTACTTTTGCTTTCTGTTTTTTCAAATATTGAATTTCGGTGCTTGCTTGGGCGTCAAAGTAGCCAAGTTTAAACATAGCCAGTTCTATTTGATTGACAGAACGTTGCAAGTCTGTTGTATCTAACAGCACCGGCGGCTCACCGATTCTTCTCAGCCACCGGTTGAATTTCGAATCTTTAGTAACATCTTTAATAGAATCGTATTTTGGTTGATGATATGCCCACAGGGAAACTTTAATGGGAAAGATTTCCATAAACTTTTTGTTGGGGATTGGACGTACCAAATCTATCAAATCATCAAATTGAGTAGTTTTCTCTCCCACAACCTTTACTGTATTTCGTGTCAACGCATACTCCCCTTGCGGCAAGTTCCTCGTAAAGTTACAGGAAAGAACTAAAAAGACTGTAAGAGCGTAAGAAAGTAAGACCGTAAGAATTTGCTTTCCGCTTCTTCCTTTCTCCTTTCTCCTTTCTCCTTTCTCCTTTTCATCGCATATCGCTAACCTGCACATTGGGATAAACTTTTTTATTAAAAACAAATTTCTCATCAGAGATAGGTGTGTTGGGGGTAAATTTAGTAATAGAATAGGTTATACTCATTCCTTCCGTATCTGAGATTACGATTTGATGAATAAATAAGCTCTCTTTATCAATGAACAATCTCAATGTATTGAATGAAGTTTTCTTTTTGGGTGTTAAATCTATGAGAATCACCGTTTTTTGCTGCAATTTTTCCTCTTTTACAAATTTTGCCGTATAATCTTTACTCCAATTATTCAGAATTTGGGTAGGATGAAACATCATAAACTCGTCATCTTCGGCGTCAAAGAGGGTGGCTTCGTTGGTGGTGTGTTGATAATTCCAGCACGTTTGCCCATCGTTTGCCATAATTTGGTCATCAAAAGTGAGGTAATATTTCTCTTTTTTTACCCACAGTTTTCCGGCAAAAGAGTGGATTCTTTTATCCGATTCCGACATAACGATTTTAAAATCCAAGGAAAAAGTGGAGAGTTGGTTATATTTTTGGGCAGTTTTTTCAATGATGGTTGCGGCAGCCTGGGATGGATTTTGCGCAAACAATGTGAAAACTGCGGTAAAAAACAAAAGAAACAAAAGGACTTTTTTCATCATATTTAATTAATAAAAACAAACTTACATTTCAATTTTATCTTTGCAAGTTAAAGAAGTGGCAAAAATAGCAAAAAGAAAAGGCGAAAAATCGACTGCCGAAATATTCACTTGTTTAAAAAAAATCGTAAAAAAATTAAAATTTCGCCTACATATTAAAAAATTATTACTTTTGCAAATCAATTAAAAATCATTATTAACCAAAATTATTTATTATGAAAAAATTATTACTTTTATTGATGGGTGCGTTTCTTACTTTTACTTTAAGCGCACAAGTATCTGAAAATTTTTCCGACTATACGGTAGGAGGAAAAATAGCCCAACAAGCTCAGGCAATGGGTAGAGATTACTGGACCACGTGGTCTAATTTGCCGGGCAGTAATGAAGATGCCGTTATCGGTGAGATGCCCGCAGGAAACAAATGCGGATTGTTTATCGGAACTACACAACAAACTGTTGACCAGGTTTTACGACTTGGCACAAAAACCGGCAGCACATGGACGCCAAAAACAACCGGAGTGTGGGAACTCTCACTCAAGATTTATGTTCCAACCGGTAAAGATGGCTACTTTAATGTGATTTCGTATTTTACAGGAAATCCTAACACAAATAAGTGGGCAATACAACTTTGTTTCGCTACGGATGTAAGCGCAAGTCCTGTTTATTCTCCTGGTGTATTAAAAATTTATGCAGGTGCACAAAGTTATTATACTTTTAATTTTAGCCATGACACTTGGATTCCCGTAAAGATAGTAATTAACCTGGATACTGATTTAGCTGAAATCTATATGAATGGAAATATGATTCATGCCTTCCAGTATTCTTTGGGTACTTTCGGAGAAGGTTGCCCAAAACAAATTGATGTTCTTAATATTTTCCCATCATCTCCAAGTGCATTATCTACCTTCTATGTAGATGACATCGTTTTTGATGAATCTAAAACTGCGCTTTACTCAACAGGTTTTGATGATAAACCCGTTGGTTCATACGTTGCTCAATCTTATCCGGATTGGTGGACCACTTGGGAAAATCAACCCGGTACCCCTGAAGATGCATTGATAACTAATGAACAATCTTCCTCACCCAATAATTCTGCTAAATGTGCCTGGGGTACTGACCTGGTATTTAAAGCAGGCAACAAAACTACCGGAACTTATTTTATTGATTTCGATATGTATATTCCCAATAATGGACGTGCATTCTTTAATTTATTGCACATTTTCAATGCATCAGGCAGTGAATGGGCAGTTGGGGTCTATTTTAACGTAACTGCGGCAGGAATGCCTCCGGGCACGAATATTCAGCAAAATGGGCAGCTTACTCCATTCACATTCCCATTTGCCACTTGGTTTCCGGTTTCAATAAAAGTTGATTTGGATAATGACCAAGCCAAAATGAAAATTAATAACGTTGAACTTTTAACCTGGCAATTCAGTCTTCTTGAAAATGGGGGTGCCGGTTTACGTCAATTAGCAGCCGTGGATTTTTACCCCCCACAATCCGGCTCAGTATTCTACATAGATAATTTTGTGTTTGACAAAGCCGGAGAGCCAACTGCACCTATTATTGGTGTTACACCTCCATCTATCACTGAAGTTATTACCCCCGGTGGAAGCCTCACTAAAACTATTACTGTTGCCAATACAGGTACCAGTATGGGAGATTATTCAAGCTGGATTAAATATGAGTTTGAACCCACTACGGGAACTCAATCTTTCACTTTATCAAATAGTAAAGAGCCGAGCACTCTCGGGGCAGGCTATCCTAATGCTTCTCTGTTGGAACTGGGTACTAAATTTACCGGAGATGATCTTTGTGATAAGATAGGTACCTACATAAATAAAATGTCATATTATTTAACTGACGCTGTGGGAAGCAGTAATAAACTTACATTCCGGATTTATGGACCCAACAACACCAATTTACCCGGCGAAAAGTTGAGAGAGGTTGTGTTAAATAATGCTGTGGTGGGAACATGGAATAACGTAACTTTAACCGATCCGCTTCTAATTGACGTGAGTGAGCTTTGGATTTCAGTTGAATTTTATCAGAATGCAGGTACTAATCCAATAGGTTTTGATAATGGTCCACAAAAACTTGGATATAATTTTACCAGAAGAGACGGAGGAGCATGGACGCCCTTTACTCAAACCGACATTGGCAACTTTGCAGTCACAGCAACTGCACAGGGTGCAGTTGTTCCCGGTTGCTGGTTTAAACTTTCCGGCGATAAAAACGGTAACGTTCCTTTGGGTAGTTCCAAAACTTTCAATGCCAACTTTAACACCACAGGACTTGCCGACGGTTTATATAAAGCCAAACTTAATGTAAAAACTAATGATGCTACCAATCCAATGTTTATTATCCCTGTCAATATTACTGTTGGAACACCACCGCCACCCTCTCCAATCTTTAACGTTACCCCTCTCGAATTTTCTGCTACTATTAAGCAAGACGCTGAGGTTTTGACAGAAAAAGGTACTATTACCATTGCTAATACGGGTAATGCAGATGGCACTTATACCATAACCGTTGAAGCCGATAAACCGTGGTTAACTATTGATGGCGAAGCCACCGGAACAGTGGCTGCCGGAGGTAGCAAGACTTTTGATGTGGTTATGGACGCTACCGGACTTGACACCATAGTTTATACCGGAAAAGTTACAGTGGGTACAAACGATACAGAGCATCCTACATTTGTGATTAATTGCACGCTTACGGTATTACCTGGAGTTGGTATCATTACCATCAATGGTGTGGAAACCAAAATATTCCCCAACCCCGCCTCTGATTTCATTACCGTTCAATGCAGTGAGATGATTAACAGTATCCAAATTATGAACAATATGGGACAAGTTGTTCGTACAGTTTCTGTAAACAGCGATGTTACTAATATCGATACTTCTAACTTAAGCGCAGGCGTTTATTTCGTGAAAGTAATTACGGATAAAACCGCGTTCAGCAATAAACTTATTATAAAGTAATAAGGTATAAAGTTTTTTCATGAAAGGGGGGGCTGCCTTAAAACAGCTCCCTTTTCTTTTACAAAAGAAAAAAAGTATTTTCGCGCTATGAATGACCTGCATATTGAACTTATTGGTGCCATTATTGGTTTGGCATACATAACTTTAGAGTACCGCGCTTCGTGGTGGCTATGGATTGCCGGAATAGTAATGTCGCTCTTTTATATCTATATTTTTGCCAACGCCCACTGCTACGCCTGGGCTATTACCTATCTCTACTATTTGGGTGCCAACATTTACGGAATTATAGTTTGGAAGAAGAACTTCACAGAAGATTCCTCCTCAGGTATTTCAAACCTGCCCAAAAAATATGTAGCAAGATTATCGGGGTTAACTCTTTTGTTAACCATGCTGATTTTTATTGTAATTAGCAGGTATACAGACACAAATATTCCGGTAAGTGAGTCGTTTTCTACTGCATTAAGTGTAATAGGAATGTGGCTTTTAGCCAAAAAATACCTGCAACACTGGGTAGTGTGGATGACCGTAAACGCCATTTACACCATCGCAAATTTTTATATTGGCTTGTATTTCTCTGCAGTGCTATTTACGGTCTATTTTGTGGTCTCCGTGATGGGTTTTGTTCGCTGGCGCAAACTTGCCGGAGAATAAATCGTACCCGTAATATTTACATTCTAACGGCCCGTTAAACATATTCTGCTTGAAACAGGTTTTTAACCCAATATGTTTCAACGCATCCAAATCGGAACTGATTAAGAAAGCTTTGCAGTTTGTGAAATTCTGCTTCAGTGCATCCCCAATCTCTTTGTAAAACAGGTTGTTATCTTCAATATCCAATCTTTCTCCGTAGGGAGGGTTAAAAACAACCACAGAGGGTGTTCGCACCGGTTTAAGTGTTCGCATATCTCTTTTATTCAGCAAAATAAAATCTTCCAATCTTGCTTTCTCAATGTTTGCTTTTGCCATTCCCAAAAATCTTGGATTACAATCATATCCATACAAATCTATGGGAATATCATCTTGAATATTAAACTCATTTCTAATTTGCTTCCAAAGATATTTATCGAAATTGAGCCATTTATAGAAGCCGTAATTATCGCGGTAGTAACCTGCGGGAATATTCAAGGCTTGCATAGCGGCTTCTATCAAAATAGTGCCACCGCCGCACATCGGGTCAATGAAGTCGCAAGTTCCTTCCCAGCCGCTTAGTGCCACCATCGCCGCGGCAGTAATCTCGTTGATAGAGGCAGGGTGGTTCGACACTTTGTAGCCTCTTTTGTGCAACGATTCGCCGGAACTATCTAAATAGAGTGTGGCACCGTTTTTATGGATGTGAATATGAAACTGCACTTCGGGGCTCTCTTTGTCCACGTCGGGACGTTCCCCGAATTTATCTCTAAATCTGTCACAAATAGCATCTTTGGTAAGCAGAGAGGCAAAAAGCGGGGTCTTGAATATTGATTCTGAGGCGGTGCAACTGACGGCGAAAGTGCCTGAGCGGGATAAATATTTTTCTGCAGAAAAATCAAAAATTTCGCGGTAAAAATCGTTGTTCGTAGCGAAATAAAAGTTTTTCATTTGCCAAAGTACTCGGGAGGCAAATCTTGAAGCATAGTTAACCCTATACAACAGGCTAAAATCTCCCTCAAATTGCACCGACCTGTTTAACATTGCGGTATTTTTCGCACCTAATTGATGCAACTCTTTTTGCAGTAAATTTTCAAATCCCGCAAAGGTTTTGGCTAAAAAAACTTCATTCATATCATTATTACCTAAATTGATGCTCTTTCAAAAGTAAAAATCTTTTACCACAAAGATCACGAAGATTATTCACAAGGTTCACAAAGATTTGAAATACAATAACTAAAACTTGTGTTCTTCGCGCTTTCCTTGTGTTCTTTGTGGTAAGAAAAGACTTTTAAGAAAGCCCCTGCAAAAATATGATTATTATGAGAAATACAATACCATAGTAACAATATAAACATTTCTAATCCGTTTTAATAAAGAGTAATCAGATGAATTATCGTATGCGGAGCAAAAAAAGAACTACGGTTATGATTGTGGAGAGCAGTCAAAATATACGTTCGGTGTTAAAGAAATTTTTTGAAAATTCTAACTACGAAGTATTTGCTTTTGAGGATGGGGAATCTGCAGTAAGAGGTTTCAGAAGAGTAAAATGTGATATTTGTTTGTTGGAAACAGACCTGCCGGGAAAAGACGGATATCGTGTTTTGGAGGAACTGCGCAAGATGAATTCGGATTTTCCTGTGATTTTTGTAACCTCCAAGGATAGTAAGGAGGATAAAATTAAAGGATTTACGGCAGGGTGCGACGATTATGTTACCAAACCGTTCAGCACCGAAGAATTGCAACTACGGATGGAAGCCGTGTTGAAAAGATGTTCAAAACCAAGCAGATATCAAATGCTTTTAACTCCGGATATTGTCTATTTTTTCGGCGATTTTATCTTTAATTACAGTGAATTAAAATTAACAAGAGGGGACACTGTACAGCCATTAACCCGCCGAGAAGCACAATTGCTCAGAATTTTATATGAAAATATGAACAGGCTGGTTCCCCGAGAGGTTATGCGTAAAGAGATTTGGGGCGGAACAAAAACGGCAAAAGGAAGAAGTTTGGATGTTTATATCTCAAAAATCAGAGGATATTTAAAAACCGAAGAGGACGAATCGGAAAAACCCCTGAAAGTTGAAATCGTAAGTGTTCACGGGTTGGGGTATCTGTTAAAAGTAATTGATAATTAAGATTTAATATTTAAGATTTAAAATTTAAAATTTAAATATTATTATTTGTTACTTTCTCTGTAGCTAATCAAAGCGGCGGCGTTTATGATTACCGCCATTCCCGAAAGTACGCTAATCTGCATCTTTATCTCCTCTATTCCGCTGCCCTTGAGTACAATGAGTTTAATCACTTCCATATAATAAGACATCGGGTTGAGGTAGTTGATATACACAGCCCACT
>Ga0209737_10000776_pt1 | contig 24504 bp, 32 predicted proteins | sample TergutCu122P3_FD_187284 | JGI IMG/M metagenome (GOLD analysis project Ga0209737, IMG submission 187284) | Cubitermes ugandensis P3 segment gut microbial communities from Kakamega Forest, Kenya - Cu122 P3 (SPAdes) (version 2) | ecosystem: Host-associated > Arthropoda: Insects > Digestive system... | reverse complement strand
ACAATAGTTCGTTAAAAAATTATATAATAAATTAAATATCAAATAAATAATTAATAAATACTCGCACTCTATCTTTTCCAATCAAGGTTCAAATATAGGGATTAATTCTTAACAAACGCTCACTCTCCTCAAAAAGGGTAAGCGTTTTCTTTTTTAGTTCTATTTCTCTCTGGATAGGAGACAAAACAAGTCAAAAAAATTACGTTATATAGTTGTATATATATTATATATGGAAATTACAATAATTATTATAAATAGCTATCATTAAATCAATTAAAATTAAGATAAATTATTAAGAAAAGTTTGGATAATTTATTGAAAATCACTATCTTTATAGTTTTTTTCAGTAGATTCTAAAGCTATGACAAACAACAATTATCCAAACATTAAATCATTTATTATCAATGTGTTATCAAGAAGTGACGTTTTCAACTCACTTAAAGAATACCGCAAAAAATTTATTATCAACGTTATCATGTGCTTTTCAGCCATCAAAGGTAAGATAAACTTCTTACAAATGCAACGATTTTCTCAAAAGTGTGAACAATACTTCAGAATAAATTTCGAGAACAAGTTCAACTATCAGGCTTTCAATTTAGCAATGATTAAAGAAAAAATCTCTGAATGTATCGTTGCCTTTGACCCAAGCTATATTCCCAAAAGCGGCAAGAAAACTTACGGTTTGGGTTCTTACTGGTCAGGCTGCGCCGGAGCAATGAAGCGTGGCTTAGAAATATGCGGCTTTGCCGCTGTTGACATCGCCCATAATACCGCTTTTCACTTGAATGCCATACAGACTCCAATGTCAAAAGAATTCAATCTTTTGCACTATTACTGTCAAATTATCAAAGAGAATTATCTCTACTTCAAAGAGCTTTCTACTTCCTTAGTCGCCGACAGCTATTTTGCTAAATCTGAAGTTGTAGAAACAATCACTGCTTTGGGTATGCACTTTATCAGCAGGCTGCGCGATGATGCCGTGTTATTTTATCTTAATCGGGAACCTAAGACAGGCAAAAGAGGTGCACCGAAAAAATATGCCGGAAGGGTAATAGCTGCTCAACCGGACAGTGACTATTTTGAACTCATCTACCATAACAGTGAGATAAAAGTTTATAATGCAATCGTTTACTGTAAAGCTTTTAGCAGAAATATCAACCTTTCCATGACCGTGTTTCTCGATGGAAAGGGAAAAGAGAAAGCACGAAAACTCTATTTCTCAACCGACTTGAAAATGGATGGCTTGAAGATAGTTACTTATTACCGTTCCCGTTTCCAAATCGAATTTCTCTATCGAGACGCCAAGCAGCATTGTGGGTTGGAAGACTGCCAGGCACGAAGTCAAAACAAACTCTATTTTCACTTTAATACTGCGCTTACAACGGTAAATCTGGCAAAATTACACTGGCTCGAAACACGAAGGTCAGATAAGGAGCCGTTCTCTATGGTTAACTATAAAACAATGTGTAACAATATGTTATTACTTAATCGATTTTTTAACGTGTTCGCGATTAACCCGAACACAACAAAAAATCAATGTAGAATCAAAGAACTCGTTAACTATGGCATTATAGCAGCATGATGGGGGAATGTTTGACCAAAGTTTTTAACGAACTATTGAAATGAATCAATAATATTAAATTCAGCATCATATATGAAGAGCTTACGAAGTGTTCCATCAAGGAAATACACGTTTCCATTTTTATCAACATCAAAGTCATGAATTCTCAAATATTCGTGTGGCCCTCTTCCCTGTTCTCCTATCTTACATAACCCTTTACCTGTAATATCAAAAGCGATCAAAGCTCTTTGGCGTTTGTCCAGAATAAAAATTTTATCATTGACAATTCTTACTTTATCAATTTTACCAATCAAAAAATCATCTTTAGAATTATCTAACTTTATGTATCTTCTGTTCTGTGTTAACGATTCGGGGATTTCATTTACATTCACTGTGGTGAACAACGAAAAAACTACATCTTCTATGAGAACATCATGAAGCATCTCTTTTTTTTTGACTCCACAACCCGCAAGTAGCATCAGAACGAAAAAAAAAGGCAATTCATTAATAATTAGCCTTTTAAATGTTTTGTACATACTATGCATCTTTTTAAAAATAAAAAATAAATAAATCGGGATGGTTTAACATCCCGATTTATCTTTCATTACTGACATCCTGATAGATCCTTACAATTAACTTTAACCCTTGCTTCACATTCACCATCAACCTTTGGCCCTCCACAAGGCACTCCATCTTCACCATCATCATGTTGATCATTTGGATCTTGAGCTAAAGCCTCATAATTTGCTTTGAAAAAATCCATTTCGGGGATGTTGCTCAAACGAGCATTGATGCTAAACGCCACCCCTACGGCGCATAGACATGCTCCAATAAACAAAAAAACTTTTCTCTTGTTCATAATTTAGTAAATTTAAATTGTTGAATATATTTTTATCAATAGCAAATGTAATATATTTTTTCTATGTGACAAACTTTTTTTTTACAACCTCCAGGTATAATAGACAAATTTAATGCTTTTTTTGGCACGTTTTGTTCAAGTGGACAAAATTGATGCTCAAAATTTCGGCTTCTATTTGTTGTGGTTTTATTTTCAATACTTTTGTTGTGTCAAATTGAAACGGAAACAGGCTCTGCTGGGGAGCAACCTGACAGGGATATATTTGACTGATAAACGAATGTGTTTAAAGAAAGGACTGTCTTTGGATAGTCCTTTTAACATATTCGGTATCATCTATGCCTCAAAAAACCCATCAATAAACTTCATCTTGCGTTCTTTTGATAATCCGTTGTGATTACGCAACTTATTTTTCAAATTAGCAAACTGTCCATCCAAAGAATTGGTCGTGTTGGGTATCATCAATTCTTTATATTCTTCAAAAACAAACAAATATGGTAAATGTCTTTTCAGGCTCAAATACGCACTTCGCAACCGCTTGTGTGTGTAATAAGTTCTTCCTGTTGAGGACGATTTGCTACGTTCATTTAAATGCTCAAGCCATTTTAAATGCCAATTATTCAGGCTGTAGGAGAACTCCATCTTTGTTTACTTTGTCAATTTGAGGGCAAGTTTCTTCAATTCTACTGCTGCCTGCGTCTTTGGTTTTCGGGTCAAATAACGCTGTACTATTTGTATCTGATGGAATTGACACATTTGTACCGGAATATCGTCAAATAGCCCAAATAACCCCCGTCTGCCATCACAAACAATCCCCTGAACAGAAATGCCTCTGCGACAAATCTCTGAAATACCCGCTAGATATAGAGCGTTGGTTTCATAACGGACATATTGAATGTACAAAACCACTCCATCAAGGCTGTTCTTGAACACCATTACGCCAAAATCCCTGCCAAAATAAGTCGTATCCATGATCACTACAGCAACCGAAAAAAAATCGTTCCGCTTGATAATATGAACTTTATCAACCATACGTTGAATAGTTCTTGTGGAACAGGAAAAACGCTCAGCCAATTGTGTATACGTCTGTTTTCCGCTTGAGTACAAACGCCATAATTCACCCAAATCAACACGCTTTGTGGCTAAAAATTGACGACCGCAAACATAACACTTGTAGCGCTGTTTGTGTCCTACGAATCCATTTTTCTTCGTGATTCTGCTGTTACAGAAAATACAAATTTTTTACTCATCTTCTTAAAAAGCCGCAAAAATATAAACTTCAATCAATTAAACATATATTGAGCATTAAATTTGTCCACATCGCCCAACCTCCAATGTTTTAAAGGGAATATAGATTGAATATCAATAAAATAGATAGATGAGATTTATTAAACTTCCGTGGTGGACTGAGCGTTTTTTCCAATACCACATCAATAGACCTCATACGGAAGGATGGGATCCTATTCATCGTTTTGGAAAGGCAGTGCAATAGTTGTTCGTTGTCCTGTACTTGCTGTACCGGATAGCTTTCCCCCCCAAGTCGGCGGAAACAAAAAAGAGCGATGCTCCACCCCAAAAAGAGAGACAGACATCTCTCAGTTGGTGGTAAAAAGTTGTTTTATCCGTCCCAATGCCGGACAACTACAGACAACCCATTCCTCTGATTTAAAAGCTAATTCGCAGGAAGAAAATCAACATATTTTTGCCGGTGGAAACGAAAAGAAGGGAGCAGTCATCCCGCGTGAGCGATTGAGTGAAGTTTTTGGGAAGGAAGGAGGGGAAACGGATGGGATGGCAGGGACGATAGGGAAGAATGGGACAATGGAGGCAATAAAAAGGATGATAATAATGACTGGAAAAATTTCAACATGCAGGAATTTCTCGGTTAAACAATAAAGTTAAACAATTAAAAAAGAACAACAACATGAAAAAAAGCGATTATGGATAGCACCCGCAGACACCATTAGAATTCAACGTAAACAACAGTAATCACCGCCGTGAGGACAATCCCGCCTCACAGCAACAAACAAATCATTATGGCAACAAACAATTCCAAATTTATCTTTTCGGCAGCCTTTTTCTTTATGGCTACCATCAGTGCCCTTGCACAGGGCAACGGCGCGGCAGGCATCACCGAAGCCACGCAAATGGTCACTTCGTACTTTGACCCCGCCACCAAGCTCATCTACGCTGTCGGCGCTGTTGTGGGGTTAATTGGCGGGGTTAAGGTATATACCAAGTTCAGCTCCGGCGACCCCGACACGGGCAAAACGGCGGCAAGCTGGTTTGGCGCGTGTATCTTCCTCATTGTGGCCGCTACCATCCTTCGTTCATTCTTCTTATAGACAGTTGAACTATGGAGTTTCCGGTAAACAGGGGCATAGGCAAGCCGGCAGAGTTTCAGGGGCTTAAAGCACAGTATCTCTTTATCTTCGCAGGCGGGTTGCTGGGTCTGTTTGTCGTGTTCGTCATCATGTACATGGTGGGCATCAACCAGTGGGTGTGCATCGCATTTGGTGTGATTACCGCACTCATCTTGGTTTATGGTACGTTCCACCTGAACAAAACCTATGGCGAACACGGACTGATGAAAGTACAGGCAAGGCGCAACCATCCTCGATTTGTCATCAGCCGCAAACACTTTTTCAGGCTGTTCAATCATTAAACAGTGAACTATGAGAAACATTCTGAGGGCTGCCACACTTGAGAGCAAGTTTCCGCTGCTTGCCGTAGAACACGACTGTATCATCTCCAAAGATGCGGATGTGACGGTGGCGTTCCGGGTTGAATTGCCCGAACTCTTTACCGTCACCGCATCCGAATACGAGGCGATACATTCGGCATGGGCAAAGGCGATCAAGGTTTTGCCCAACTACAGCATCGTGCACAAACAGGACTGGTTTATCAGGGAGAGCTACAGGCCCGATATTCAGAAGGACGATCTGAGCTTTCTCTCCCGATCCTTTGAGCGGCACTTTAACGAGCGCCCCTTCCTGAACCATGCCTGCTTTCTGTTTCTCACCAAAACCACCAAAGAGCGGATGCGCCAGCAGAGCAACTTCAATACGCTGTGCCGCGGCTTTCTTGTTCCCAAAGAGATGGGCGACAAGGAGAGCGTTGCCAAGTTTATTGAGGCCGTTGGACAGTTTGAGCGCATTGTGAACGACAGCGGCTTTGTCAAGCTGATACGGCTGACGGGCGATGAGATTACCGGCACCAAGGAGAAGCCGGGCATCATCGAAAAATACTTTTCGCTCTCGCTCGAAGATACCACCACACTAAAGGACATCCAGCTCAAGCCCGAAGAGATGCGGATTGGAGACAGTATCCTCTGTCTGCATACCCTTTCGGACGTGGAAGACCTTCCCTCAAGGGTGGCTACCGACATCCGTTACGAAAAGCTCTCCACCGACCGCAGCGACTGCCGCCTCTCCTTTGCTGCACCGGTAGGGGTACTGCTCTCCTGTAACCACATCTATAATCAATTCATGTTTATTGACGACAGCGCAGAGAACCTGAAGCGCTTTGAGAAGCAGGCCAGGAATATGCACTCACTGTCGCGTTACAGTCGTCAGAATCAGATTAACAAAGAGTGGATTGAGCAGTATCTGAATGAGGCGCACAGTCTGGGACTGACCTCTATCCGCTGCCACTGCAACGTAATGGCGTGGTCGGATGACCGTGAAGAACTCAAGCGGATAAAGAATGACGTGGGGAGCCAGTTGGCCATCATGGAGTGCAAACCGCGTCACAATACGGTTGACACGCCCACGCTCTTCTGGGCGGGGATTCCGGGCAATGCAGCCGACTTTCCGTGCGAGGAGTCGTTCTTCACCTTCATTGAACAGGCGCTGTGCTTCTTTACGGAAGAGACAAACTACAAGTCGTCGCTCTCGCCTTTCGGCATCAAGATGGTGGACAGGCTCACGGGAAAACCGCTGCACCTTGACATCTCCGACCTGCCGATGAAAAAAGGCATCATCACCAACCGGAACAAGTTTATACTTGGTCCGTCCGGTTCGGGAAAATCGTTCTTTACCAATCACATGGTAAGGCAATACTATGAACAGGGGGCGCATATTGTTCTTGTTGACACCGGAAACAGCTACCAGGGCTTGTGTAACCTCATTCACCGCAAAACGTATGGCAAAGACGGGGTGTATTTTACCTATACCGAAGAGAATCCGATTGCCTTTAATCCGTTCTATACGGATGACGGCATCTTTGATATTGAGAAGCGGGAGAGTATAAAGACCTTGATACTGACCCTCTGGAAGCGGGACAATGAGCCGCCCACCAGAGCGGAGGAGGTGGCGCTGTCCAATGCTGTGAGTTATTATATTGAGAGGTTGAAGGCTAAAGGTGACAACAGAGACGGCAGGGACGACAGACCATCCTTTAATGCTTTTTATGAGTTTGTAAAAAGTGAGTACAGGGATATTTTGGAAACAAAGCAGGTGAGGGAAAAGGATTTTGATATTGCCAATTTTCTCAATGTGCTTGAGCCTTACTATCGGGGCGGCGAATACGATTACCTGCTGAACTCCGACAAGCAGCTTGATCTGCTCTCCAAGCGCTTTATCGTATTTGAGATAGATGCAATCAAAGACCACAAGATTCTCTTTCCGATAACCACCATCATCATCATGGAGGTTTTTATAAATAAGATGAGGCGGTTAAAGGGTATCCGAAAGCTGATACTTATTGAGGAGGCATGGAAGGCGATTGCCAAGGAGGGTATGGCAGAGTATATCAAGTATCTGTATAAGACTGTACGTAAATTCTTTGGTGAGGCCATCGTGGTGACACAGGAGGTGGATGATATTATTGCTTCGCCCATTGTGAAGGAATCCATCATCAACAATGCCGACTGCAAGATTCTTCTTGACCAGCGCAAGTACATGAACAAGTTCGACAGCATACAGGCGCTGCTGGGGCTGACGGAGAAGGAGAAGTCGCAGGTGTTATCCATCAACATGGCGAACAGTCCGTCACGAAAATACAAGGAAGTGTGGATTGGACTTGGCGGGGTGCAGTCGGCAGTCTATGCAACGGAGGTGAGCTTGGAAGAGTATTATGCCTACACGACCGAAGAGACCGAAAAGATAGAACTGATGAGCCTTGCCGAGAAATTGGATGGAAATATTGAACTGGCTATAAAACAATTAGCCGAAAGCAAACGCAGTAATTAATTTAATTTAACTTTTTAAAACTAACTGACATGAATCACATGAAAAGAATCATTTTAATCATTACAAACCTGCTGCTTGCCATGTTAATCTTTAAGACACATGTACAGGCGCAGTTTATCGTAACAGATCCCGCAAACATTGCTACCAGCCTTATCAACTCTGCCAACCAGATAGTGCAGACCTCTTCAACGGTGGCTAATGTGATCAAAAACTTTGAACAGGTCAAAAAAGTGTATGACCAGGGAAAGGAATACTATGATAAGCTCAAAGCCATCAACGATTTGGTAAAGGATGCGAAAAAAGTACGCGATGCCATACTGATTGTGGGTGAAATAGGCGACATCTACATTAACGGCTACCAGCGCATGTTGAAAGACCCCAATCTTCACTTTGCCGAATTGGTTGCCATCTCTGCCGGTTACGGCGTACTGCTCTCTGAGGGCGCAAGCATGTTGCTGGAGATGAAAAACATGGTAAATCAGAACGGCCTCTCGATGACCGATGCAGAGCGGATGAACATCATTAACTATGTGTATGACAAGCTCGTTGAACATCGCGGATTGGTACTGTACTATACACGTCAGGTCTTCTCCACTTCGTTTCTCCGTGCGCAGAAAGTGGGCGATATTGACTTTGTACTCGCCCTGTACGGCAATACAAACGACAGGTACTGGTAAACGATGACACTATTGGCCATTGATTTCGACAATCTGCATCAGATACTCCGCAGTCTGTATGAGGAGATGATGCCGCTTTGTGCGGACATGGCAGGCGTGGCCAAGGGGATTGCCGGTCTGGGGGCGCTTTTCTACGTCTCCTCAAGGGTGTGGCAATCCCTCTCCCGCGCCGAACCGATTGACGTCTATCCGCTGTTGCGCCCATTTGTCATCGGTCTGTGCATTATGTTCTTCCCCACCTTTGTGTTGGGCACTATCAATACCATCATGTCGCCGATAGTAAAGGGTACGCACCAGATGCTCGAAGAGCAGACCTTTGATATGAACGAATACCGCAAACAGAAAGACAGGCTCGAATACGAGGCGATGATGAGCAGCCCGCAGACGGCGTGGTTGGTGAACAACGAAGCCTTTGATCAGCGCCTGTCGGAACTGGGGCTGTTTGATGCACCTGAGATTGCCGGCATGTACATCGAGCGGGGGATGCACAACCTCAAGCAGAGCATCCGCAACTGGTTCAGAGAACTCTTAGAGCTACTGTTTCAGGCGGCGGCATTGGTGATTGATACGGTACGGACGTTCTTCCTGATTGTGCTGGCCATCTTGGGCCCCATCGCCTTCGGGATTGCGGTGTATGACGGATTTCACTCCTCGCTGACCCAGTGGATAAGTCGTTACATATCGGTTTATCTGTGGCTGCCTGTGGCTGACCTGTTCAGTGCAATACTTGCCAAGATACAGGTGCTCATGCTGCAAAACGACATATCACAGTTGCAGAACAATCCGAACTTCTCTATTGAGGCAAGCAATACCACCTATATCATCTTTATGATTATCGGAATCATCGGGTACTTTACCATTCCCACGGTAGCCAACTGGATCATCTCGGCAGGCGGCATGGGCGCCTATAACCGCAATATCAATGCTGCGGCTTCCAGAACGGGCGCAGTAGCGGGTGCAGCCGCAGGTGCAGCAACCGGAAACATATCGGGACGGTTAGTAAACAGGAACTAAAAATAAAGCAATGGAATTTAAGTCATTAAAGAATATCGAAACATCATTTAAGCAGATACGGTTCTTTGGAATCGTCTTTGTGTGTCTGTGTGCCGGCGTAGTGGGTTACTCCGTATGGAGTGCGTATAGCTTTGCGGAAGCGCAACGGCAGCGTATCTATGTGCTCGACGGAGGAAAATCGTTGATGCTGGCGCTCTCTCAAGACCTGTCGCAAAACCGGCCCGTAGAGGCGCGGGAGCATGTAAAGAGGTTTCATGAACTCTTCTTTACCCTTTCGCCCGACAGAAATGCCATCGAAAGCAACATCCGCAGGGCGTTATTCCTTGTTGACAAGTCGGCCTTTGGCTACTACAAGGACTTGCAGGAGCGCGGTTACTACAACCGCATCATATCGGGGAACATCAACCAGAATCTTCAAGTGGACAGTATCGCGTGTAACTTTGATACCTATCCATACAAAATAGTAACCTACGCAAGACAGCTCATCATCCGCGAAAGTAACATCACCGAACGCAGCCTCATTACGCGATGTAACCTGATCAATTCGGTCAGAAGCGACAACAACCCGCACGGCTTTACGATGGAAGCGTTTGAGATTGTAGAAAACAGGGATCTTCGTGTAGTTGACCGTTAAGAACAGGAGGAGGATATGACAGAACACATAAAACACTCTTTGACAAACGCGGGAAACGAGATGGAATACCGCCTCCGGATGCTCTGTGGCAAACCGACACCCATGAAGCGGTTTATTGCGGTATTAATCATCTGCACAGCGTTGGCAGTTGCCAATGTGTGGTTTGTAGCAAGCTCCATTTACAATATCGGAAAACGGGATGCGGAAGTGGAGTTTTTGAAGTTGCAGCACACTGAATCAATGAAGTTACAGCATCAGAAGGACAGTATTAACCGTTTAAATATTCAGGAGTATGACAGGCAGTAATCAAATGACAGACGTGGATAAACCCATCCTAACCAATGAACAGAAGCAGAAGATGAAGAAATATGCCGTCTTTGCGCTCATGGGGGTAATCTGTGCAGGGAGCATCTTCCTTATCTTTTCGCCATCGGCAGGCGACAGGGCAAAGCGGGAACAGTCGTTGGGCTTCAATACCGATATTCCGATGCCGAAAGATGAAAGCATCATTGATGACAAGCGTGACGCCTACGAACAGGAGCGCACAAGGCAGCGGCATGAGGAGCGGATGCGCTCGCTTGATGACTTCTCTGCGTTGCTGGGCGACCTTGCACCCAAACAGTCTAATGACTTTGCGCTGCTGTTGGATGAGCCTGCTCCAAGGGTGGGAAGCAACCTCACTCCGCGCCAGCAGGTATCCATACAGAGTTCGGCCATGGCGTATAACGACATCAATCGGGTGCTGGGAAACTTTTATGAACAGCCCCGCGAAGACCCCGAAAAGGAGAAGCTGAGGCAGGAATTGGAAGAGATGAAGATGCGGATGGATGAGAGTGAAAGTAGCAAAAGTGCGGTAGATAACCATTTGGAGATGATGGAACGGTCGTTTCAGATGGCAGCAAAGTATATGCCGGCAAGTGTGGGGGCGATGGGGACAGGAGGAACAGGAGGGACAGGAGGGACGATGGGTACAGGAGGGACGATGGGAATGGGAGTGACAGGAGGGGCGATGGGGACAGGGGCGATGGCGGGGGCAGGTGAGGTGTCATCTGCCGGAAATGCGGGATTGATGCAGACGGGGCGCGGCAACATCTCTGCGGTGCCTGTTGTGCAGGTGCAGGAGCGGACGGTGTCGGCGCTGCTGCCCGAAATGAGCGATACCGATTTTATCGAAATGTACAGCCAGGAAAGAAACATGGGGTTTCTGTCGGCTGCGGGCAACGCAAATGCAGGGCGAAAAAATACCGTATTGGCCTGCATACATACAGACCAGACGGTGATGGACGGTCAGAGTGTCCGGTTGCGGCTGTTAGAATCCGTACAGGTGGGAAATATCGTGATTCCCTACAATACACTGCTCTCAGGAACGGCAAGGATTCAGGGCGAAAGGATGGGAATAACGGTTAATCTGCTTGAATACGGAGGAGCAATCATCCCTGTGGACCTCAGGGCATTCGACACAGACGGCCAAAGCGGAATATTTATACCCAATCTACTTGGATTGAGCGCTATAAAGGAGATAGCAGCCAATATGGGTACGGCGGCAGGAACAAGCATAAACCTTTCGGAATGATGCTGAAAACAGTTTGTAGCAGATATGGGAAGAAACGTCATTCAGGGCGTGTCGCAGTTTGCGGCTAAAAAGCTGCGCGAAGTCAAGGTACATCTCAAATCGGGATACCGCGTGTTTCTGCTGACCGAAGGAAGTTTAAAATAAACAATCCGTAAACAGTTAATCAGCAATTAATCCAAAAACAACGAATAATCAGTCAACGAATAATCAATCAACTAATAATAATCAATCTAATCACCACTAAAATCCATTTTAAAATGAAACAGTTTTTTATCATGCTTGCCCTTGTTGCAGGCATCTTTACGGCAGCGGATGCACAGGAACAGCAGGTGCAGAGTAACCCCACAAGGGGAGACCTTTTCGGCGGCTTTACACGTCCGCTCACATTTAACAGGATGATTCCGCCGTATGCTCTGGAAGTCACCTTTGCCAAGACGGTTCATCTCATCTTTCCGGCAGCTATCCGCTATGTTGACCTGGGCTCAATAGACCTCCTTGCGGCCAAGGCGGACGGCGCAGAAAATGTGTTGCGTGTAAAAGCCGCTACACAGGGATTTCGCAGAGAGAGCAACCTCTCCGTGATTACCGAAGACGGCAGTTACTATACGTTTAATGTCAAGTATGCCGATGAGCCGGTAAAGCTCTCGGTAGAGATGGCCGACTTCCTGCACGGATGGAACATTGAGAACAAGCCGGGGAACGAACTGCCTGTTTACCTTGCCGACCTGGGCAATGAATCACCCTATTTGGTACGGCTCATCATGGAGACCATTCACAAAACCAACCGCACAAAGATTAAGCATATCGGAAGCAAAAACTTTGGCGTGCAGTATATCCTGAAAGGGATATATGCACACAACGAATTATTGTTCTTCCATCTGAATCTCAAAAATACTTCTACCGTTTCTTACGACATAGACTACATTGTATTTAAAATCGTGGACAAGAAAGTGGCAAGGCGCACGGCCATGCAGGAACAGATACTGATGCCTATCCGCAGCTACAATCAGGTGACAGGCGTTGCCGCAGGAAAGGAGGAGAATACGGTGTTTGCGCTCTCAAAGTTTACCATTCCCGACGATAAACAGTTGGTTATAGAGCTTATGGAAAAAGACGGCGGGCGCGAACAGATATTGACCATCGAAAACAGCGACTTAGTAAGGGCAGAGGTGATTGACAACTTAACGGTGAAGGTAAAATGAGCAGGTTTTTGTTAGCGTTTATCATCATCTCAGGTATCGCTGTACCGCAGGTGCAGGCACAGCGATACCTGCCCGGAATGCGCGGCCTGCAAGTTATCGCAGGTGCGGTAAACGGCCTGAACCCGAAGAAGGGGTTTCATGCGGGGGTTGCCTATTCCACCTATACCAAACGTGCTGACCGGTGGGTGTTCGGTATTGAATATATCGAAAAGCGGCATTCGTATAAGGATATGCACATTCCACAGTCGCAGTTTACGGCTGATGCAGGGTACTTTTTAAAATTTCTCTCCGACCGGCGAAAGATGTTTTTTGTTTCGGTGGGCGCTTCGGCTGTAGTTGGTTATGAGACCGTCAACCGGAACGACAGAATGCTGCCGGATGGCGCAACCGTAAATAACGGTGATGCGTTCCTTTATGGGGGGGCATTCACGATAGAATGGGAAATTTATCTGACAGACAGGTTCGTCCTGCTTACCAATATCCGCGAGCGCCTGCTGATGGGCTCTTCGGTCGGAAAACTGAACACGCAGTTCGGAATAGGGTTAAAAATTATAATCAATTAGACACAACACAGAAATGAAAGATGTATTGACTTTATGTGCCATACTCTCTGCCTGCATCATTGGCGCATTTTTTTTTGGTTGCAGTGACAGTCTCGAAATTACTCAGGATTATGCTTTCAATTTGCAGGTTATGCCGTATCCAAAGAGAATTGCTCAGGGCGAAACGGTTGAAATTCGCTGCCAGATTATCAAAGAGGGACATTACAGCGGAACCAAATTTTGTCTCCGCTATTTTCAACCGGACGGTAAAGGCGAACTAAGGTTGGACGACGGTACGCTGCTCACCCCAAATGACCTCTTTCCGCTGACAAAAGAGGTATTCAGGCTCTATTACACTTCCCGGTGCACAGACCAGCAAGTGGTTGACGTTTACGTTGAAGATTCGTTTTCAAAAGTGGTGCGGAGGACGTTTGAGTTCAGTAACGAGAGCGAAAAGAAAGAGGAATGAACAGCGCCCTGTTTTCGTCCAAGGTAGTGGTGTTTTAATCGTATGAAATACAAAGTAACACGCAATCCAAAATATGACTTTTCGGGTCAGTCCTATGCTTCATTTTGCCCAAGTCTGCACAGGTATCCGGCCACCATGTTACCGCAAATCGGGATTGAGATTCTGAAAGAGCTTCGTATTGTACATGGCAGCTTGCTTGATCCTTATTGCGGTTCAGGCTCTTCGTTTGTTAGCGGTCTGGAGCGTGGTATTACAGAGATGGCAGGTTTTGACATAAACCCCCTTGCCGTGTTAATCTCAAAAGTGAAATTTACCAAAATATCCATAGACACAGTCATCGAGATAAAAGTGAAATTACACGATGCCATTTACAGGTTTGTAAAAGAAAAGAACAGTATCCATAAAATGGCTCAACCCTGCATTACAAACGCGGATTATTGGTTTTCAAAAGAGGTTATTCAACATTTGAGATTGATAAGACATTTTATTTATCAAATTGAGGATGAATGTGTAAAACAGTTTTTTCTCCTATCTTTTTCGGAAACAGTCCGCAAATGCTCTTATGTAAAAAGCAATGAACATAAATTGAATCGCATAAAGCCTGAAGACATAGTAAACTGTAATCCCGATGTGCTGTCTATTTTCTTTAACAAATTGAATGATATGATTTTCACTTACTCGAATTTTTATTATCCCAAGTTGAATGATCATATAAAGATAGGTATTCACTGTTCCAGGTTCTATCCCCATAACTGCAAATATGACGTTGTGTTGACAAGCCCGCCTTACGGTGATAGCCGGACAACAGTCGCTTATGGACAATTTTCAACCTTGTCGAATGAGTGGTTGGGAGTTGAAAATGCAAGAAAGATTGACGGTTTATTGATGGGGGGTGAAAGAGCAAAGGCACTGTACAGAAAAGGAGTTGTTTCAGACACTATTTACGAAATCAGTCGAACAGATAACAGGCGGGCGCTGGAAGTATCATCATTCTACTGTGATATGGAAGAATCCATTGGAGAGGTTGCCAAAAGTGTCAAGAAAGGCGGTAAAATTATTTATGTAGTGGGTAACCGAACAGTACGAAACATTCCGCTCCCAACGGATCAATTTGTGGCTGAACATTTTGAGGAAAATGGATTCTGCCATTTGCTAACATACAAAAGGGTCATGAGCAACAAAGTAATGCCGTCAAATAATTCACCGGAAAATAAAACAGGGAAAATGGCAAATACAATACTGTATGAGTATATTGTGGTATGTGAGAAAACAGGTTGAAACAGAAACAAGCAAAAAAGAATCCCTGTTTCATTTTAAGTGACGATGAATCTGGATGATGATAACCATTTTTTGAGAAAAAGGCTATAATTATCGCAGAATTCGTGATAATCATAGCCTTGACTAAACATTTTCGATTCTATACGGTGTTCTGCAATCCGCCATATGGACGAAAATAGCTGCATGGGTTGAAAAGTGTTATATGGAAGGATGTAAGGAGAACACGAAAGTGGTTATGCTCGTTCTGGCTCGCACGGATACAGTTTATTTTCATCGCTTTATTTATCAAAGGGCGAAAGAGGTGCGGTTTATCAAAGGGATACTGAAATTTGGAAATGCGGCCAACGGTGCGCCGTTTCCGAGTATGGTGGTGGTGTTTTGACTGTATGAAATACAAAGGAACACGTAATCCAAAGTATGATTTTTCGGGTCAGTCTCAATATTGAAAAACAACTTTCAATATAGGTATTTAGTACGCACTATTGATGGATAAAATACTCAATATTAGCCACTTAGCAAAAATTGTAAATTCTGGTTATTATGCTCAATATCTACGTATTACTACTTTTCTTGCGATTTAAATGCCAATATCGAAATATCTTTTCATAACAATTACCCTGTTGGTGTACGAAAGCCGCATTCTGTCAAGATTAACGACGATTGTGTATTCGTATCTCATTGTCAATATTTGCGGAAAATTACCCCAAACTCAAAAAGACACTCCATTTCGGAAATAGCTTCCAAAGAATTGTATTTCGGAAAATAATGTTTATCTTTGCCCAAATATCAAATTAATACTTATCAACCAATTTAAAACCAACTATCATGAAAAAAGTAATTCTTTCCACAATCGCAGCTATTTGCTCAATTGCCGTATTATTAAGCGTTTATTTAATTCAACCATCAAAACCATCAGACCTTCTGCTCCAAAATATTGAGGCGTTAGCAAAGGTTAAAGACAAAGAAGTTAAATGCGTAAAATCTGCTGATGACATCTGTATTGATTATTCAATTATTGAATTTTACGATGACGAAGAAGATGAAGAACCTACAGAGATTTGGCTTATAATTCATGGATATATAGAAGGTTATAGAAACGTATAATTATTCAAAAGTCAACATTTTTTTAAACTACTTATCCACTTCGGTCAAGTAACTTTATATTGATCGTGCATTCCGTAATTTGCAGGCAAAGCATTAAAATCTACGATGCGATGATCTACGACGATATAAAATCAAATCGCTTGACCGAAGGAGACGAGCAGTTTTTTGTTCAGTTATAGTTTCACAATTGAACTTTGGCATTCTTTTTTACGAAACAATTTATGAACGAGAACAGGAAATTTGTATATAGTGCAATTGTTGTTTTTATAGTATTTTTTTTTAATAATTGTACGCAAAGAGATCCTAATAGTGTTAATTGGGACGCGATAGAGTTTCACCTCGTCGGTGATATTGTACACACTAATGATCCTTTTTTAAGAGGCTTATATTCACCGGTTATTATTGAAAACTATATTATAACAAGAGCTCTTCGCTCAGAACTTATTTTTAGACTTTCCCAACTTCGAAATGACAGCCTTGTATACATTGGTGATTTCTTATCCAAAGGTAGAGGCCCTGCTGAGATGATGTCACCAACATTGCACTACGCCGCCTCTTCTAATCAGATTGTTATATATGACAACCTCAGCAATGATAAAGTTTTTTACATTGATGCTGCAAATATCCAAAATGTTTTTACTACAAATAGTTGGAAATTGATTAACATCAATCATATCAGAAATTTTACTTATCTCTATCCGCTTGCGGACTATACTTTTTTAGGGTTACTTCCGATACAACGTAAAGCAACCAAACAAATGTTCTATTATATTGACTTAAATGGAATCTATGGTTTAAACCTGTTATTTCCTACAGATAACTCAGTCATAACCGATTCATATCAAAAATTACAAGCATATAAGGGAAAAATTGAAAAACATCCGAGTACGAATAGGTTTGTGTATTTTTCGGAAATGAATCGTTATATGCATATTTTTGACTTCACTCCTGACTCTCTTATTACGGTCAGCACTCCATATACCGAATATCCACGTTATTCACTGGCGGCAGATAGGATGAACATTGATAGAGATGGTGACAATTATGTAGGTCCCATTACTTTCTATGCAGGTGATAAGCATATCTATATTCTCATGAATAATGCAACCTATACTCATTTAAGAGAAGAGAAACTAATTGATGGATATCCATGGAATATGTCAAATTGTGTTTATATTTTTGATTGGGAAGGCAATCCGGTAAAGAAGTATGTTTTAGATCATTTTGTGCGATCTATTTTTGTTGACTCCAAAGAACAGTATATTTATGGGTATGCAGACGGTGATGAAAGCATTAAACTCTTTAGATACACAATGAAATGACAACCACATATATGTTAAAAATTTTTCTTTTAATTGGTACTGCATTTATGCTCTCTTTAGGCATAGTTAATGCACAAACAATACAACTTCAAGAAAGAGAAAGCATTGTTAATGTCGGTGATGACATGATTGACGGCGTTTTTCTTGATATAAACGGTAACACTCGATTACTTTCAGAGTACTCGGGTAAATATATCTTGGTATTCTTTTGGTCCAGCAACTCTACCGGCTTCAGTCCTTACACGTTTCCCTTTCAAGCAACAAAAGACATATCAGAACTCTACTATAACAAACTCACCATCATTTGTATCAGTATTGATAAAGAAATTGAATGGAAAGAAGTCACTTCCAAGTATGATATACTGACATGGGTGAATGGGCGCGACCCTTTGACTATGAGGGGAGTTTTTAGAAAATACCTTCCTTCTATACTTCCTTATTTTGTGCTTATATCTCCAGAAAACAAAATTGTAGATATGTGGACAAATCGTGATGAGGAGTTACTTAAAAGCAGGATAAGCGAAAATATGAAATAAGACTAACTATTTATCTCCAATAAGAAAGTTATTCTCTACCAATATTTTTTACTTGACCGAAAGATATAAGCAGTTTCTTTAATTGTATTTTTGGATCAAACAAGGGTCTATAACAACCCCGAATCTGCAAAACTCGTATATCCTTCAGCGGTCATTATCACATGGTCTAACAGTTGTATTCCAATGGCTTCGCATCCTTTTTGAACCTCCTTTGTCATGGCCACATCCTGTCCACTTGGTTTTGTATTCCCAGATGGATGATTATGACCTAACATGATAGATGATGCCGATACCTTTAAAGCTGTTTGTAAAATAATCCTGACATCTGTAACTGAGCTGGATATGCCCCCTTTTGAAACATTGGATATGCCCAAAACGCGGTTAGCCCTGTTCAGGAACAAGACATACACCTCTTCATGGTGCTCCATACACTCTTTGCAGGCTTCCTCAAATATCCTTGCTCCATCCGCAGGACACGTGACTACGGCTCTTTGTGAAGTCTTAACTGTATCTTTATACGTTACTGTAATCTCCGGAATAGTGAAATAATCTACTTTCATGATAATAAGTTTTTTAATGATTCAACAATAATTTTTTGCTTTTCAAAACCAGGAAATAACGGACTCCGGCAAGGTTTTCGGCAAGAATACTACCCCGCAGGGCGTGGAGATTGTTGTCGAAACTTGTATAACCTTGCAATGCGCTATTTGTCCGGTATTTCCTGTACCTTTGCTAAAAAATTAGTGGAGAAAAACCGTTCAATCGAAAATGTAAAAACGGCTTTTTTGCTACTTTTTTCTTCCGCCTAAGCTCATGGAAAAAAGTAGCGGGCAGAAAAATATCCACCCACAACTGTGCTTTCTGTAAATTATGATGCTAACCGCTTCTGAATAAGAGGCATATTGTTTTTTACAAGGTTGATAATTCTATCATGGTATTCGGTATTTTTGTTGGATACGCCTCTGCTTTGCAGTACCATTAACTTCGATAAGGACAACTCGATGGTTTCTAATCTCCTGTCGCCGATGCAGGCCGAAAGGATAAGCGAATCGGGCTTGAGGTGGTATTCATTTGTAAATACACAGTGGTGCATCGCATCCCCCTCCCACATCACTTCATCAACACTTTCGAGAACACGTACATTTATCAATCCATCCGTAAACTGAATCCCGAAAAACCGGGCTTTCATCTCCCTGAAACGAATACTGTCATCCTTCGCTTTCCGTTTAGCTTCTTCATTGTCACGCCGCTTCTGCCACTCCCTTTTTTTTCTTACATATCTGTTATGTTCAACTGTAAGGTTGCCGGGACATACATATTTTGCATTATGCAGGTCTTTTCCAAAGAAGCGTAATAAATCAATATAGTCGCACCAGACGGATATATCTTTGATATGATAACCGTTTCGGATGCAAATCTTGATGGATGACCAAAAATTGTCTAACTCGTCGAAACCGTTACACACAAAATGCTGTAACAAATTTGTTTCACCTGCCTTGAGCAGTGTTTCTGCTCTGTTTTCCGTTAATAATGTGTAAAACATATCTGTAGGTGTTAACTTGTAAAAGTCGCCTGTAAATCCGTTTCGTTTCAGTTCGGGTATCAACTGTTGATGCGGATAGATGCAGGTTGGTCTGATGTTGTGATAAATACGCTTGGGGCGTATTTCGAGACCTGAATAGAAATTCCACTGTTCTCCATAACAAAACAGAGACTGTTTCCTTGCCATGACCTCATTCCTGCCATCGGGGGCTATCCATACTTGCACTACTTCAGAGTCAAAGTATGTTGCCTTTTTGCCTGCTCTGGCATAGTAGTTGATGTAAAAGAATCGCAATGCTTGAAGACCCTCACAAGCGGTAATCATGCAGAAGTATTGCCAATCCTTGAAAACTCTTTTCCTTGTGTCTTGAATAATCAATCTTGTTTTACAGTCGGGGCAGGCAATATACTTTTCTTCTCTCTTGTCTGTCCATAAATGACTGCATTCCAAACATGTAATAATGCCCTTTTTTGTCCTGACCCCGATATGTTCAATACAGTTTTGATATGCCCACCGTATCTGTGCCTTAGTAGCAGGAGTCAATTTTTTGCTTGCTTCCACAACTCTTTTCTGAAATTTGGTTCTTGGCTTCATGGCTTAAAAATTAAAGAGGTTTGGTTGGGGATTTGCTGTGGTATTCCTGATACTGCTGACAGGTTTCTTTAATTTGGTATAAGCCTCGTCCTGTAGTCGCTTAATGGCATCTTTACGTGCCTGTTGCTTTTCTTCTACTGTCAACTCTATGTGATGATTGACTGTAACTTGGCAACTGATAGGCTTGCCTGCTTTGATGGTGTCTTCGTCGTAATAATGGACTGCCATCGAATAAATCTCATCGTCTGCAAAACCATTGCAGCCGCTCTCCTTCACCGTATTGAGTATGTAGGTGATGCAGTCGTTTATATTCTTATTGGTTTTGGCATAGGTGATGGCAAAGAGTTCATCCTCGCCTGCTCTGTTGTCCAAGTATGCCTTGATGGTGTTCTTAAAGTGTTCTGTTGATTTCATTCTCTTTTGGTTATTATGGGGCAGGGATTGCTCCCCACCCCTTGTTAATACTAAATGTTCATATCATTTGCCTGCTTCATGTCAACGTAATATTTTAAACCATTCTCCGGGTCGTCAATAAAATAGCCACCACCATCTATCTGCATGGAGGAAGTGGCGTTATTACCAACCTCAAAAATTGGCTTTACTTTTTTCCATTCGCCCGATTTTTCGCCTTTGACAAATTCTTGCATATAACACTGAAAAACAGTGTTTATGACACGATTTTTCAACGTTTCAATCAACTCGAACAATGTATCCAACTCTGCGTATTCATTTGCAAGGTTGATAGTTTTTTCATACCTTGTCTTGCCTGTACTTGCCTCGCCACTATTGATTCTTACCCGAAACAAACCGTTTCCATACTCCACAAAAACGGAATGACATCCTTTGGCTTCCAACTCAAATAAAGACTTGATAATTTGATTAATAGTTCTTTGTGTTGTGTTCATATTGTTACTGATTAAGATTGAATTCCAAAAAATCGTTTGTGTCTATCAGTGCCCCTTCTTCTGTAAACATGTAGTCGTATTCCTCGCATATCATTTCCATATCTTCATTGGAAATCGTATAGAAATACTCGTATCCAAGCTGTTCCCATTCTTTGCAAAATGCAAAATACCATGATTTTACATTCTTGACGATTTTTTCTATAATTGCCATTTGCCTGTCTGTTGGTTCGCACTCATGACTCTTGACACAAACCGAATACGGATGATAATACATACCATTATGGATAAAATCAATATTTTGCAATACCTCGAAAACAGATATGATTTGTTTATGATGAATACCTTTAAAGGCAATTTTCCGAAATCTGTGATTATCAAAAAGTTCGGCGTAGATTATTTTTCCGACCAGACATAAACCATCTCCTTGATTATTTGATAAAGAGTAATAAGTTTTTAGATGGCGCAATCCAAACTTTTCCTTTAATGTCTCTGTCAAATCCTTTGAAAAAAAATCTGGTAATCGCTCTTTTTGGACGACACTGCTCTTGGCTTTCTCATATGCAAATTCATCTAATTCATTAAATGGGTAACCAATAATAGTTTTTGTTAATGTTTTCATAGCAGTAAGTATAAAATAATCATGTTATTAATAAAATTGTTGCAATCATAACAAGAATGGAAACGATAGTGAAAATGATTGAAAGAGCCAATCCGATTACTCTGATTATAAGTCTTATCACCCTGTAACCGAAGATTAGCCCAATAATAGCAGAGATGGATACGCCTGTGAGATGCACCATTACGCCCGCTACTGCCAACCCGACAACCCAACCACTTATGAGGAATTTGAGCTGAGGGAGTTTTGTTTCAATATTTTTTACTTCGTGTACCATAATCATGACTTTTTTTTAATCTCATGCGTCATCGTCGCGTCGGTCGTTATTGTTTCAGGGCAACAATGGTGTAGGGTTTAAGGCTGTCAAGGTTTTTGCGACAAAATACTACCCGTAGCTTGCGTAGGTGTGGAGATTTTTCGCAAAACGCTCAGGGCTTGACCTTTACAGTCTGTTAAAAACCCGTAAACACCTTTGCCCTTAAACAATAGACCCAGACAAGACGATATACGATTAGCTTTGAGGAATGATTATGAACAAGTACACGAAGTAAAAAAAACAGGAAAATGGCCATGATCGGCATCAAGCCGATTCAGTTTAACCAGTAATCCTGATCTTTACGGAAATACCAAAAAAGTGTAGTGCATTTTTTGGCTTTGTTCTTTTGCAGATGCTTCCGAAAGGCGGAATTGATAAATTGTCTGAAGATTTGAGCTTCAAATGTTCCTATCCTGTAACTTAGAAATATCAACACTTCAAGGTTGTAATAAACAATCTGCTTGTCAATACCTTTATCGGTATAGCGATAAGTATATGAAACATCTTCTTCAAACAATAGCTTTCCTTTGAAAATGCTACGGAGATTCATATCAATTTTTTGATAGAATACATTGAAGAATTGAGCCATAGTGCATTTGCTCATCCAAATGTTGTTGTTGACTAAGTGTGCTTCGATTGAAGGGGGCTTGCCTTCATGGTTGATGATTATTATGTATCCTGTTTCCATGATCCAATTGTGTTATTGGTTAATAGCATATTTTGTTTCAATTCCTTTTATCTTGTCGGCAAGGATTGACATATCGTGGCTAATCTTCGCATTGATAACTCGTGCATAGATTTGCGTGGTCTGAATATTGGTGTGTCCCAGCATCTTGGATATTGTCTCAATTGGTACTCCTTTTGCTAAAGTAGTAGTCGTTGCAAATGTGTGTCTTGCAAGGTGGAAGGTCAATTTCTTTTCAATCCCGCAAATATCACCAATCTCCTTCAGATAGGCATTCATTTTTTGATTACTTAATACAGGTAACACATAACCATTTGGCAAGATACCTTTATATTTATTAAGAATCATTCTGGGAACTTCCAATAATGGAATATTGAAACTGATGCCTGTCTTCTCACGTTTACCCATTATCCATAAATTGTTGTCAAAGGATGTACGAATATTGTTTTCTCTAAGGTTCTTAACATCTATGTACGAAAGACCGCAAAAACATGAAAAAACAAAGATGTCCCGTACCTGATCAATCCGTTTGATCTTTAGCTCCTTTTGCATGATGACCTCCAATTCCTCTTGCGAAAGGTAGCCTCTGTCCACTTTTGTAAACGTAATCTTATAATTAGCAAATGGATCGTGGTATGCCCATCCATTGTTTTTAGCTACAAGAAAAACCGATTTGAAGCGTTGAATGATTTTTGCGGCTGTATTGGCATTGCATCCGTATTCTATGCGCAGATATGCTTCAAAGGAAGTAATAAACTTGTGATTAATGTCTTTTAGGGAAATGTCTGAAACATTATACTTATCTCTAAGAAAACAAGAAAGCCTGTTACGCACTATTTCATATTTGTAATGACAAATTTTTGATTTATTGATGCCTATCAATTCTTGAATGTCATCATTATGCCGTTTGAATAACTCCAGAAGCATCTGATTTTTGACTTCAATCCCGAAGAAAACATTTTTAATCCGTTCGGAGGTAACATGGCTTTCTCTGTCCTGCAAGTCCCGATAGATTTTAGTCATTGTACTTTTCATACTTTCAAGAGTATTGTTCACTCTCTGAACTTCGGCAGACCTGCCGATTGCTTTTCCGGCTTTGACATTCCAATAATCCGGATTGATATCAACTTTGGTGGCGAACTGTACGGCCACTCCATCTACGGTAATTCGTCCCATAATCGGCACATTACCATTTGTTTTCTGTCCACTTCTTTTCAAGTAGAAAAGAATGCTGAATGTACTTTTCATTGTTTTACGTTTTAAAGTTACAAAAATACTTACAATTAATTAACTGTGAAGTACATACAGACTGCCATTTTGCGACAACACACTGCCATTTTTGGACAATTCGTAACCTATTTCTGATTTCAAGAAGTAGGTTACGATTTGGTAACGGAACTTTGTCTTTTTATGGCTTATTAATGTCTTCCAACCCTGACATAATCGCAACGAAAAAGTCCTACGAATCAATGAATTTGTAGGACTTGTCTCATTTTTGTCACCTCTTGTCTGAGGTTTTATGTGACCCCGGAGGGAATCGAACCCTCGACCCAATGATTAAGAGTCATTTGCTCTGCCAGCTGAGCTACGGAGTCTTGTCTATGTTAAATCGTTGTTTACAGCAGATTAACATCTTTAGGCTGCAAAGATAGCTGCTTTTCTCGACTTCTCCAATTTTTATGTTTGTTTTGGATATAGTATGCTCTAAATCAGAAACTCTATAGCTCTTGTGCTGTGCACGCCAAAAAGACGGTTATCACTGAGTTTAGCTTGAAATGTAAACCGAGATGTAAACCGATTTTCGAGTATGAACATCTCATTTTCAATTATCTGTTACGCATCAAAGTGCGTGAATGTAAACCAGAACCCGCTAATGCTCCGAATC
>Ga0209737_10000775_pt1 | contig 24505 bp, 24 predicted proteins | sample TergutCu122P3_FD_187284 | JGI IMG/M metagenome (GOLD analysis project Ga0209737, IMG submission 187284) | Cubitermes ugandensis P3 segment gut microbial communities from Kakamega Forest, Kenya - Cu122 P3 (SPAdes) (version 2) | ecosystem: Host-associated > Arthropoda: Insects > Digestive system... | reverse complement strand
TCTTGCGCCTCACGGCAAAGCCGTTCGGGAGTTTACTTGCTCAAATGTGCCTTTTTCTCGTCTGCCTGCGGCAGACAACCGAAAAAGACGCACAGTATTACTCTGCCAAAACGCAAGCGTTTTGTTGTGGAGTAATAATTCAGGAGTGCCATAAAAAATTGTACAAATTATTGTACAATTTAAAGATAAAAAGTAACTATTCAGTTGTTTTAATGATTTTCGTTGTTTTGCACAAAAACCGGGAAGGGGTTTCGGTGTTGATTGCAGTTGATAAAAATATTTTTTGTGCATTATGCAATATACTGAATAGTTACAGATAAAAACAAACCAACAGGCTAACTAAAATCCCCAAAAAACAAACAAACGTGATATTTTTGTGGTATATATGGTATCATTATTATAAGAAATGCGATATAATTACAGTAGCTGGTAAATTCTATTATACAAGGAGGAAAATTATGAAAAATTTACAGTGGGGTTGGAGAAGGCTGTTGAGTCTTTCTCTTGTTCTGGTGCTCGTTCTCGGAATGAACGTGAACATACCCCGAGCAGAAGCAAGCACAAGTTCAAACACAATTTATGTTGCCACGACCGGCAATGACACCACAGGAAACGGTTCATCGGGCAGTCCTTACAGAACAATAAAAAAAGCCGCCAGCGTGGCGACGGCCGGCACTACGGTTCTTGTGCGGGCGGGTACTTACCTTGAGAGCGACATCAGACCGAATGTTTCCGGAACAGAGGACGCAATGATTGTGTTCAAACCGGATCCCGCCGCTAAGGGGCTGGTAATAATTAAGCACCCCGAGACTTTTTCCAATCCGGGTATAACAGCTGCAGTTAGACAGCAGTGGCTTGACGACATCCGAAAAATTGATGACAGCTGGAACATAAACCAATTAAGCCACTACACCGACAGCGACATAAGATATTCAATTGAGGGATATGTGAACAATCGCTTGACGGACGTTTTTAACTTGACTCAGCGCAATTACATCCAAATAGAAGGTTTTATATTCAGAGATTACAAATACGCGCGCAGCACTATCTCTATAATGAACGGTCATGGCAACGTCGTGATGAATAACCAATTTATCAATATCGGCACCGTACACGCCTCCCGTTGGTTCTGGGGCGGGAACGGCGCGGACCGCGGCGATTGTACGATAAATCTTAACGGTAATAACAACATCATCCGCAACAACTATTTCCAAAGCGTTTACGGCGAAACCACGACTTTCATGGGCAATTCACAGCAAAACATGATAATTGAGAACACGTTTATCGGTGCTATCGGTAAAAACGGCAACCACGGCGGTTCGGAATCGTCAACATTAGGCGGCAGGTTTGGAGGAAACTTGTTTAACCTGTTTGGTTTCAACTACGTCGGAGGGACTGTAAACGGCAATACAATTTGGCTTGACGTTGACGTAAAAGAGTTTACTGCGTTAAGAAACGTATCGCATAATACTGCCGGTTTTATATTTAACGAGTCTGGCTGCGAAAGAAACTGGATATATGAAAATATTGCCTATAACAAACCTCGCGACGCTAACAACCGTATTCCAACGTCAAAAGATCCTTATACAGGTGAAAACTTTTTCGTTGATTTTCCCGCGCAACATACAAATACGGGATTTTATACGGCGTTTTGGGATACCGGTTCAACATGGGATGCAAGGTGGGTAAACAACGTTGCCTACAACCTTAAGGAAGGCATCAATATTGAAAGGTCATGGCGTGATGAAGTAAGAAACAATATCGGTTACGAAGACGCTAACACCCAGCATACGGGCGAAACTTTAGGGCTTAGAATATTTGAAACCTCCGTACTTGGTTTTCACTCATGGCACGGTCTTGATTTAAAAGGCGGCGGACCGCAAATTATCAAGAATAACTTGTGGTATTCCACCAAAAAGCCGAATTATGTCCGTTATATGTATCCCACACAGCAGGCGACCACCGTTGCTAACTTTGCCGCTCAGATAGGTTCGACTACCGAACTTGCCTCCGACCCTATGTTCGAGAATCCCTCAGCCTACGATTTCCGTCTTAAGGCGGGAAGTCCTGCTAAAGGCTCAGGTTACAACGGAGTAGACCGCGGCGCGTATGCGGTATATCCCAAAATTGATGTCGGTTATAACAAAAACGTAGGCGTATCAGAAGACGTAACCGCTAGTTTTGCAAGTCTGGCTATTACCTCGACCTCGTCAAATCCATGGGCTGCGGTTAACAAAGTAAAGCCCGGGAACACGGTCACACTCTCAGTGAAATTGAACAAACCCGCGACTAAAGCAATGAGTTTTAAAATAGAACCCGTTGCGGGCGATGCACGGTTGAATACTGATTTCCGTTTTCTGGACAGTCAAACCGTCAGCTTTGCCGCTGGGGAAAGAACAAAAACAGTGCGCGTTGAAATTTTGAACCCGAATCCCGCAGACGAAATTGACCAGCTTTTGGCCCTTAAACTTACTCCTGTCAGCGGTTCTACTAAATTAGAAGAAATCGGCGGCAGAAACCTTTATTTATTAAAGATAATAAGAACGACAAAGTATGCGGTAACCTTAAATGACGTTGGCGACTCTATGGGGCGGTCCGTTGTTGCATTTTATAAACCCGGCGAAACAGTCACCATTGACGCTAAAAAACGTGACAATTATAATTTCTTGAGATGGAATACCGGCTATCACAATATCCAGACGCCAGTTGCAAACGCAAACAGTGCACTCACTACGTTTACTATGCCGGAACGGGCTGTGACATTACGGGCAGAGTGGACTTTAGTCGGTACGAAGGTAAACGTAACGGGAATCACCATGAGTCCCACTACGCTTTCGTTGGAGGCAGGCAAAACCTCTCCTTTAACAGCAGCAATTCAACCGACCAATGCAACAGACAAAGCTGTGTTATGGACTTCGTCAAATCCGCTCGTAGCAAAGGTAAGCCCCACGGGTGTTGTTACTGCGGTTTCAGCTGGTACGGCAACCATTACAGCAACAGCATTGGACAGCAAGTACGGCAATAACCAGTACAGAACCGCAACGTGCGCAGTTACGGTTACGGGCACATATACACCGCCGATAACCCCAGCAGTAATGCGTACGGACGGATTTTACACAATGCAAAACGTGAACAGCAACCGATATTTGGATATTGACGGCACAGTCGGTCCTGATGCAAATGTAATCCAAGGCGATACGGCACACAATTACAAACCGTCTGCGATGTGGCAGTTAAAGGCGGCAAGCAGCGGTTATTATTACCTGCAATCTGCCGCAAACAATAATTTTGTGCTTGACGTTGCTGCGGAAAGCACGGATGACGGTGCGAATATCGTCATGTGGAATTACGAGGGTAAGGCTAATCAGGAGTTTAAATTCGTCAAGATATCCGACGGCGTTTACTCAATCCGTTCTAAAATCACAAACGATGCCTCTTGCGTAGACGTCAGTGCTGCCTCGTTAGCGGCGGGCGGAAACGTTCATCAATGGCAATACCTCGACGGCAAAAACCAGCAATGGATTTTGGAATGGCATGATACAGTTGTCACAACAACAACAACCACGACAACTACAACTACGACAGCAACAACTACGACTACTACCACGACAGCAACAACTACCGCCGCAACGACGACAACTACCGCCCCGACAACGATAGCCAAATTAACTCCCGGCGACGCAAACTGTGATGGGGAAGTCACAATCGCCGACGTTGTTGCCGTTCGGCTTTACTGTCTCGCTCCCAACAAATATCCGCTTTCGCCTGACGGCGAGGCAAATGCACTCGTTATACAAGGGCAGGCGACTGTTCAGGGCAACTGTGCTATAGCTATTCAGGATTTTGTTGTCGAGAAGATAAAGACGTTGCCGATTTCGGGTTAATCCATTTAAAAAGCACTCTCAGATTGAGGGTGCTTTTTGCGTTATTGCTGAGGAGACGTCGAAGAACTTCATAAGAGGCTGTTTCGTCAAGCTTGTTAACAGTTTTTAATTTATATTATAAATTATTTGTTACACTAAATTAAATCATTATACATTTACCTCAAAGGTTTCATTTCCTTTTTACGAAAAATCAAAATGGAAAGTCAAAACCTTATTTCAGAGTATTCTGCATTATACCCATATACGAAAAAATTGCCATATAGGCGGGCTTTTCATTATTCGACGTCTCAAACGTGACGTCGTGATTTGCGAACTAATCTCTCTTAAGCTCAGAATTTGTCTATATTACGATGTTTACACATGATACTACAACTTTGAAATCGACTCGAAAACGTATCTATTAGTGGACTAATCGCCTTACAATAACATAATACGCGCATATTTCAACACTTATTTTAGTCGTATCTCACATAAATCTTTATTTAAATTCAGCGAATTCATCAATTGATTTGTTATGAAAAATATGGTATAATCAATTGTATAACAAAGTCGGAAACCACTTATGTTTTGAACGGGTACGATATTATGTTAACTGTAAGAAAAGTTTTAAGCATTGTCCTATGTGTATTAATGTTTGCGGTTTCGTTTATTTCAACATGTCCTGTTTCGGCAATGACAATTTCTGACCTTCCCGATTCGCTTTTAGAGGAGTTTTCACGTTTAGAAAAAGAAGATGATATATGTCTTGCTAAAGAACTATTTCCGCTCCGTATAAGGTTCAAGAATTTTCCTGAAACAGATTTCGCCAAATACAGAGAAATTTTTTTCACCGAATGAACTTTTTGTGAGTTGTGATAATAATGAAGAAGATGTAATGTATGTCATACTGTACAGACACCAGATATATGGACTTATTAAAAACGAGGAGGTTCTTTCAATTGAATATATAAGTCTTTTTAACTGGGTTGAATATCATAAACTAAACAGTGCCTATACAAACGGTTCAAAGATGTCAGATTTACTCTACAATACAATGACGAATTTTGATGACGATGCCCTTGTATACGTTAGCGTTAAAGCTGTAGTATACCAATTCGCCTAAAAGACTTGAAATTTGGTAAATAATATGATATAATTATAGTATCAAATACTGAAGGGAATTGGTACTATGAGAAAGCCGAAATACATTGTAGAATTAAGTGAAGAAAAGAGAGCGAATTTGCTGAAATTCAGCAAATCCAAAGCGAAAAGTGTCACCGAAAAATGCAGGACACGTGCGAAAGTAATTCTGCACCTTGACGTTAAAGGGAAAAAGCCGTTAAGCCCAGAACAAACCGCCCAAAAATGCAAGTTGCATTTGCAAACAGTTTATGACATACGCAAAGCAATTATAAATGAGGGTGAAGAACGTATCATAACACGCAAAAAACGCGAAGTTCCGCCAGTTGAAGCGAAAGTTACAGGCGAGGTAGAAGCCCGCATAATCGCAATAGCTTGTAGCGAGCCAACAGACGGACATGCACGTTGGACAATGCAATTAATAGCGAATAAAATCGTCCTTGAAGGCGTGCTTGAAAGTATTTCAGACACCACAGTTCAAAGGACTTTAAAAAAACACAATATAAGCCTCATTTAACCAAAATGTGGTGTATTCCTGCAACTCAAAGTGCGGAATTTGTTGCGAAAATGGAAGATGTTCTTGATATTTATGCAATGCCTTATGATGAAGAAATTCCTGTGATTTGCCTTGATGAAAAGCCCTATCAGCTCTTAGGTGAACGGCAGGGAAGCCATTCCTATGCGACAGGGCTGTCCAAAACGTATTGATAACGAGTATGAGCGCATGGGAACTTGCTCCATTTTTGTTATGTGCGAGCCACTTACAGGGTGGCATCATGCCCGTGCCTGTGAACGTCGGACTGCTATTGATTTTGCATATCAAATTGATTGGCTTTTAAATGAAAGTCCTTATAAAAATGCTCCGAAAATTCGACTTATCATGGACAATCTTAATACCCACGAAATTGCTTCTTTGTATAAGGCGTTTCCTGCACAAAAAGCTCGTGAAATGGTCAAAAGATTGGAAATTCATTTCACTCCCAAACATGGTTCTTAGCTAAATATTGCTGAAATTGTTATTGGTACTTTGTCAAAACAATGTCTTGATAGACGTATATCAAATCTTGATTCATTAAACTCGGAAATTACCGCTTGGGAGATATTTTATAACGCTAACCTTAAGCCTGTGAAATGGCAATTTACTACTAATGATGCTCGAATTAAGCTAAGAAGTTTATATCCAGTGTTTTAGTGGAAATGGTGTGCTACTGCAAAATCCTATTTGGAATTATTTATTAACGGTCGGCACACTTTTTATTATAAATCTGACGCCTTATGATGATTTCAAAAACATATGGATTTCGGCGATTGCACTTACATCTTTCGCATTACTGATGATGTTTAGCTATAGATTTGGGGATTTTATCAAGAGTACTAAAGGGTAGGGTCTGTCAAAGAAATTGCCTGTTAAAAACATAGACATAATTTGCTGAGTATGTTTTTAACAGGAATAGTATGAATTAAAGAATGGAGGATTCTTAATGAAGATATTTATCACTGGCGGCACCGGGAATATCGGTCAATATGTTACTCTTGCGGCTGCGGAAGCGGGGCATGAGACTGTTGTTCTGTCACGAACTCCCGAGAAGTATAAAGGGCTTGCGGAATTAAACGGTAACATAAAGCTTGTCGGCGGACTTATTACCGACGGTCTTGATAAGTATTTAGACGGTGTCGATGCTGTAATCCATATCGCCCTTGGCTGGGGGGACGAACCGTCCACAATGCTCATGAATGATACAGCGGCAACAGTTGCTTTGCTTGAAGCTTCTGAAAAATGCGGTGTGAAAAAGTTCATTTATACAAGTTCAACAGCGGCTTTGGGTAATGCTTTTGACGGTATCAGCGAAGACTGTCCATGCTTGCCGACTGACCTTTATGGGGCGACCAAAGCGGCTTCCGAAGCGTATGTTATCGGTTTCAGGCAGTACTGCAACGGTGGTAAGAACGTTAATATGAAACGAAACATAATACGTCCGGGTTATACATTCTCCGACCCGCCTTATGAGGGCGGCAGCACCGAGCCAGACGGACGTTTCCGAAATATTGTGGAAGCTGTCCGCAACAACGAACCTGTGAAGCTTATCAAACATGACGGAACTCAGTTTGTGTCCGCACAGGAACTTGCTAAACTTTATATTGCTCTCCTCGACAGTGATAAGAATGAAGAAATATATCTTGGCTTGGGTGCGGAATTTATTTCTTGGCAAGAAATTGCTGAAATTGCGATTAAGCATTACGCCAGCAAATCGGAGATTATACTTGAAGATAAGGGATACAGCAAAAAACCGAACCTGTATTGCGTTAACAAGATTAAAAGGGATTTCGGCCTTACTCTCGGAAACCGAGAGGATTTACTCAGACATATACAATAAAAATTCAACCTCCAAAAGTCTAATCCGACTTTTGGAGGTCTTCTTCGCTTTGACATAGGAAGTACCAGTGAATAAAGTTGACAAGTTTTGTGTAGGATTTTTGTTGTTATGCTAGGAGAAAACCGCAACTTTGCTGACGCAAAGCGAGGATTTTCGACAACGCAGAACGGCAAAAAAGCCAAGCAAAACATCAATTTTATTTATTGGCAGTTCCTAATTCTCGTACTGATATGATAGTATCAAGAGTGTCGGCAATTTGCACAAGTACGGAAGAAACAAAATCAAGCCCATCATTGTTTTCGATTTTTGAAGCAATCAATGCCGCAATTGTATTAATTGCTGTTGTAAATTCTAATTCTTTGCAAAAACTTTTATTCATCAGCCTCACCTCTACAGTGTATGCAAAGAAAATTGAATTTATACTGTATAGAAACCTCTAAAAAACTCTTTCGGTACCTTTTTGTGAAAATCACGCTATGCGTCTTTTTGCCGCCATTTATCAGTGATTGTATTTAGCCAAAAGCTGTTTGATTTTTTCGTGAGGGTCAAGAACAGTACTGATTGATACGTTATGATTAATTGACGCAATAAAGTAAGCAATATATTTCGAAACGTCAACTTCATGAAACCACGGACGTTCCAGAAGTTCAGGGGTTCTGTATGTAAGATTTGTACCGAACACACCGTCTATATACCCTTCGGCATATGCCTTGTCAAACGAATCAAGACCGCTGGTGAAAATTGTGTAGGTTGCATTGGCAAAAATTCTGCCTGCATTTTTCTTCTTCAAAGCATAAGCAACTTCGAGCATTGACTCACCTGAGGCAATAATATCGTCGGCAATAAATATATCTTTACCGTCTACAGGATTTCCGAGGTATTCATGGGCGACAATCGGATTTCTGCCGTTGACTACCTGAGAATAGTCACGCCTTTTGTAGAACATACCAAGCTGTACGCCAAGAACCGAAGCGTAGTACATATTTCTGTTCAGAGCACCTTCATCAGGACTCACGACCATAAAATTATCACTTGTAATATTAAGATTTGGGACATTGCGGAAAAGAGCCTTAAGAACCTGATATGTAGGCATAACGTTGTCAAAGCCCATGAGCGGAACTGCATTCTGAACACGCGGGTCATGTGCGTCAAATGTTATGATATTGTCAACTCCCATTTTCTCAAGCTCCTGCAATGCATAGGCACAGTCGAGAGATTCCCTGTAACTTCTCTTGTGCTGTCTGCCGCCGTAGAGTATGGGCATAATCACGTTAATCCTGTAAGCCTTTCCGCTTGCCGCCTGAATAATTCTCTTTAAATCCTGAAAATGGTCGTCTGGAGACATGGCATTTTCCATAGAAAACATACTGTACCTACAGTTATAATTACCGACGTCAACGAGAACATATAAATCCATTCCCCTAATGGTTGAACGAATCATGCCTTTTCCGTCGCCTGATGAAAAACGGGGACATTCCGACTCAATGAGGACGGTATCCAATTCGTGTCCTCCTCTTTTCGACCATTCTACAAGATAATGATTGATTTTTTCACCCATCTCGGCTGCTCCCAAAGTTGCAATAACACCAACTGGGGCAACTCCTGTTTTCTGATTTAATACTTCTGTTGCAGTCATAATAAAAAACTCCTCCTACTCTACAGTTAAAAGTGCTAATGTAAAGTTACCTGAACCTTATATTTTAAAAATGCACTATTCCACAGTTCCTTAATCCGTAATTGATGTTATATCATTACCCTTAAAATTCTTGATATAGTTGTATATATCACCTGCTATGATGCTGCGTGCAATTTCGGCATTCTCTATTTCATCAACAGCCGTTGTAAGTTTTTCAAGTTCTTTATATACCTTGAAAAAATGTTTCATCTCCGAAAGAACGTGCTGAGGAAGTCCTTTAACGTCTTTGAACGAATTGTAAACAGGATCCCTATAAGGTACGGCTATTATTTTATCGTCCCTTTTGCCGTTGTCAAGCATTCTTATAACACCTATCGGATAGCATCTGACAAGAGTCATTGGATGAAACGAGTGTGAACTCAGCACCAAAACATCAAGCGGGTCACCGTCGTCGGCATAAGTGCGGGGTATAAAGCCGTAATTTGCAGGATAATGAGTTGAAGTATGGAGTATTCTGTCCATTATAATCATTCCTGTGTCTTTATCAAGCTCATATTTAATTTTACTGCCTTTCTCTATTTCAATAACGGCAACAAAATCATTATCGCTTATTCTGTCGGGACTTATGCTATGCCAAATATTACTCATTCTCCGCCTCTTTCTCCTTGATGATTTCCTCAATCTCCAGAATTTTCTTCTCAGCATCAGGATCTTTTGTAAGTCCGTAGAAAATTTTCAAATACATAACCGCAACGGGAAGATTGTTATTTACAATCTCAATGTTTGCTAACTGTGCAAGAATGGTGAGTGTCATTTCGGTAGCGCCGCAAACAAGGTCGTATTTAGCAAAAGTATCCGTGATTTTCTCTTTAGTCGGAGGGTCGATGCTTTTACCCGCTAATTCGGCTGTATGTTTAATCTCGGCTTCGATAGCGGGATGCGGCTGGAAGATAAAGCTTGTATAGTAGAAAACAACGGCGTCCTCATATTTACCCATATCGGTGAGGGCATAGCCAAAGTTGGCGTAGCATCTTGCCAAAGCGTCGGGAGATGACGCTACGTCAAGAGTTTCCCTTGTTACCTTCAAAAGCTCCTCTGCATTGTGACCGAACTTATAAGCCTCGGCAAGTTCAAACTTAGGACCGCAGTCAACAGGGTTGTACTCCATTGCCTCGTTCAGCACCTTGACCGCCTTAGTTACGTTGCCTGAATCTACAAGCAGAAAACCGTAAGTTGTAAACATTCTCGAAAAATCAAAAGGTGCTCTGTTCAGCTTCTCCTTGGGTTTGAAAAGAAGCTGATAGAGATTATCTTCAAAAGAATTCCTGAGACAGACAAATCTGCTTTGTCCGTCATTCACAAAGTTTTCAGTTATTTTACTATATAGCTGCTCCGCCATAGAAATGGCAATTGCTCCGCTGCCTGCCTTAATCATATCAAGAATTTGTTCATGAAAAATGTCAAGCCTCACACCGTCTATGTACATAAGCCTGTTAAACTCTTCTTTTGTATCCTCAGGCATAATTTCCATAATCAGTTCCATTGCCGCCTTCGCACCTTCGGTATCTCCCGCTAAGGCGCGTTTTTCAGATTCACCCAGTAAAAATTTCCTGTCCTCAAGATAATCGCCTGTCATTTTTGCAAGCAGAATTTCCTTATCGCTTAATATTCCCATGTGGTAATATTCCTTTCAACGCTACATAGGCGGAATTAAATTCCGCCTATTTCAGTAGTCTTAGTAATATTTTAAAATCCTCGTTTTGACAGTTCTTTCTTGAACTTAGCGTCAATTTTCTCCTGTTTTTTTCTTGCCTTTTCATCAAGATGAGCATAAGGATCCGGTCTTGATTCATTTCTTGACGGAGGAGCGCCGTATCCGGTCGAACCGCCTCTTGTCGGAGGAGCGCCGTAACCTGTTTTTCCGATAGGTCTATCCAAATTCGGTTTCGGCGGTGCAGGTTTGGCATCATTTTTTGTAACACTGTAGTTTACATCTCCGTCAGCCATCTGTGAAAGGGCGTCTTCAATCGAATCTATTACAGGAATCTCAAGTTCCTGCATATCAAAAAGAGTTTTATTTGCTTTCTTGGCTGACTTAGCTATTGCATTGTTAATTGCCTCGGGACGCATAACAACTTTAGTTTCGCCGCCGTAAGGTGACTGCGACTGTCCGAAAGCGGACCTCGGAAGAGCCTGAACGGGTTCGCCGCCGAATGACGGAGCCATTCCAGGATAAACATTCGCTGCAGGTACAGGGATTCCATAAGGAGGCGGGGTCATTCCTGCGAACGGAATAGGAGCGACAGGTGCTATAGGAGCAACGGGTACAGGAATCTGTACGGGCGCAAACATAGGCTTACCTTCTGCGTCATAACCTACAATCTGCTGTTGAACATAGCCGTAGATAGGCTGCCCGTTAGGGTCATAACCCATAATTTGCGGCGGAGCCTGTATAGGCGTTTGGACATATGGATTCTGCATATACGGTATCGGTGCGGGATGAATTACGGGAGCCGAAGCCTGAGCCAACGCACTGTCTATGTCGTTTGCGATAGGGGTTGCCGGACCTGTTTGTGCGAAGAAAGTAGGAACAGAAGGCACGACAGGTTGTACAGGTGCTTTTTGCACAACAGGAGATACGGGAGCTATCGGAGGCACAGGCGGTGCCGAAAACTGAGTGAGCATATCCTTTTCACCAGATTCAAAAGGAGTTTCAACAGGGATTGACGGTATTTCATCAAACGTATACTCAGAAGCAGCGGAATCGTTAGAAAAGCCGAAAGAAGGTTCATAAATCTGGGATTCTGACTGTGCAAAAACATCATCAATGCTGTCGGTTACAGGAGAAATATCTTCAATTTCCATTGCGGCAGTTTGGGTTGATTGAGCCTGCGGAAGTTCAAACTGTGAAAGTATATCGGTAACATCGTCAAAAACAGGTACGGCCTGTGTTATCGGCTGTGCGGACTGCGGAACAGGCGAAGTATGTAGAGGTACGGCAGGCTGAGGAACGGGAGCAGATGCAAAAAAGCTTTCAGAAATGGCCGCAAACTCAGCGAGGGCGGACTCTTCGTCCGACGAAACCTCGACAGCCCTCGGTGAAGGCTGATTTTGCGGTGGCATAGCAAACTGTGCTAAAGTAGCATCCATTCCCGACGGAACAGGTCCGCTGTTAGCCTTAGGAACAGCGTCGAATATACTGTCTTTCGGCGGGGCTTTAATCGCAAACTGCGAAAGGTCGGAAAAATTAGCCTTGGGCTTATTAGGCTGTTCTGGTACAGGGTCGTCATAGAATTTAGATTCCTGAGGAGCAACCATGAACTGTGAAACAGACTTGTCTATTTTAAGATTCGGAGGAAGGCCCTTTGTTGCGGACGGTACAGGCACCGTTTCAACAGGACGTACAGGTACGGGAGGAGGCGTCGGAACTGAACGCGGTGCAGGAACGGCAAACTGTGCCAATACGTCCAGTTCTTCCCTAAACGGTTCAGATGGAGGTTCATGAGAAACTGGTGCAGACGCTGATTCATATTCATTTTTCTGCCATGCGGGAACGGAACCTCCCATTCTGTCGGAAAGAGAACTCGGAGGAGCCGCAACCTTTGTCGGACGCTGCTGTACATTACTCAACTGGACAAGACCGGCACTGTCGTCCCCTCCCCTTTTCTTTTCCTCTTTAAGAAGTTTGGACATTTCCTTTCTGTCTTCGCGGATATTTTTCTTTGCAAGCCTTGTTATACATTTTTCGCAGGTCAGTTTATCTAAGGCAACTTCAAATTCAAACGATTCTCCTCTTATAAATTTTGCAACATTTTCAGGCTTGGTAGTGAGAACACCGCAGGCTGTTTTCTTTCCGTCTTCAGAACCGTGAACCTCTTCACCTCTGGTAACTCTAATCAATGTAACTATCATTTTTAGTGAAACCTCCCAATAAATCATATAATCATATATCGCAGCAGTCTGCATCACAGTTTTAGTTTTGAAAGTGTTAGGCTTATTTCCCAAAAAATCCCTTAAACTTTACTTTTCGTCCGACAGACTGCTCAAATTGCTATCATTACTATTATACAACATACTGACAAAAAAATCAACACTTTCTTTTAAAATTTTATAGTCAAAATATACAAATTTTAAAACTTTATTAAAATTACACAAAAACTTAACATTAATTTTGTCTAATGAGGTGTAATTTTCAAAAAAAAATAAATAATATAATATTTCAGCAAATAACTATTGTATTCTTCTCGAATTTATGTTATTATTAGAGTGTATGATTTTTTAGGAATAATATTGGAGGTTTACGATGACGTTAGTCAGTGTGGTTGTTCCATGTTATAATGAAGAAGAGGTTCTTCCGCTTTTTTATAATGAAATTACAAAAATTTCCTCTCAGATGAAAAAAGCACATCAGGAACTTGAGTTCGAGTTTCTTTTTATTGACGACGGTTCTAAGGACAAAACCCTTGAAGGTCTGCGTAAACTTGCGGAAACCGACGAGAGGGTACGTTATATTTCATTTTCACGCAACTTCGGAAAAGAGGCTGGAATGTATGCGGGTTTGAAAAACGCTAAAGGCGACTATGTCGTTGTTATGGACGCCGACTTGCAGCATCCGCCGTCATTTTTGCCCCAAATGTACGAATATGTCATGGACGGAGAATATGACTGTGCGACCACCCGCCGTATCAGCAGAGACGGCGAGTCGAAAATACGTTCATGGTTTGCACGTAAGTTCTACAGCCTTATGAATAAAATCTCTCAAACAGAAATTGTTGACGGGGCTCAGGATTTTCGGTTCATGTCGCGTCAAATGGTTGATTCTATCCTTGAAATGCCTGAGTATAACCGTTTCTCTAAAGGCATTTTCAGTTGGGTCGGCTTTAAAACAAAATATATAGAATACGAAAACGTTGAAAGAGCGGCAGGAACTACAACCTGGTCATTCTGGGGCTTAATGAAATATTCTCTTGAGGGGATTTTTGCGTTTTCAACCGCTCCTCTTGCAATAGCTACCTTTATCGGAATGATAATGAGTATCATTTCATTTATTTCAATTATAGCCGTCATTGCCAAGACGCTTATTCTCGGCGAGTCTGTTACGGGCTTCCCTACCACAATCTGCTCTATTTTTCTTGTGGGAGGTATTCAGTTGTTTTGTATAGGTATCCTAGGACAGTATCTTGCTAAGTCATATATGGAGCTTAAATCAAGACCTATTTATCTTGCACGTGAAACGGAAGAGACTTATAAAAATAAACATAAGAAACTTAATATCAACAAGAAGAAATGAGCAATTATATAAAATTTTTCATGATAATAATTTGCGTATTAATATCTATGTTTATTGTAGGACTGTCACGATTTTATAGGGACATGGCAGGAACGTCACCAAACGTTCAGGAGCCTTATAAGATAATCAGAACCGTTAAAACCGATGAGGCGGGCAATATTATTTTTGAGGGTGAAAACGGATTTTACGGTGTTATGGACGCATTCGAACGGGTTATTGTTGAGCCGCAATGGTCTTCCCTGCAATTCGGCGGAAACAGTTATCTTATTGCAACAAGAAACATAAACGGACAGCTTCTTATCGGTTGTACCGATTTTAATGAAAATGTAACCGTTCCTTTCATACACAGCAATATAAAACAACATAAGCTGTCGGACGAAACCGTTGTTTATGTCGGCACATTAGCTGATAACGGCGGATTAATTCTGTACAGCAAGGATTTTGTTCCGTATTTCAACCGATGCTGGGACAGTATAGATTTATCAGGAAATGATATTACAGTAAAGAGCGGGAACGGAACTTTCACCTATACGGTCAGCGATTCGGTGCTCGTATTTAAGAATGCTTCGGTTGATAACTCCGCTGTCGGTATTAACTTCGTCACACAGATTTCAAGCCGCATTACACTCTCAAAACTTAATTTCGGAATGATTGAGCAGATTTCGCATGATATTGCATCATATTTGAACAGTGCTTTTACGGAAAAAGAAGCCCGTACCGATTTCATGACCTTTAATATTGACAGCAAGTCGGTTATCGAAACTAAACTATCAGGAATAAAAAATCTGTCGGTATATAATTCTAAAGATGAAGGAAAGCAGCAATATTTCATAGCAAAATTGGAAGTTCAAGTTGCTGTTACTTATTATGACCCCAAAAGTTACGGCGATTCTGAAACATCTATAACAACTACCCGTTCATATACGGCAAATATAAAATTCAAAAGTACAGGCGACAGTATTTCTATGATTTCGGGTGGATTCAGCGACCTTTCATTCAGCCCTGATATCAGTGACAAAACAGAATAAATTAATCAGTTAATCACGACGCTATGCTGTCGTTATTAAAAGCATAGACCCTGTGGGGATATTATTAGGAGGTTATTATGTCTAAAAAAGTAGCAATTCTTATGGGCAGCGACAGCGATTTACCAATTCTGAAAGAAGCTTATGCTGAACTAAAAAAATTTGGTGTGCCTTTTGAAACTCACGTTATGTCGGCGCACAGAACACCGGTTGCCGCAGCAGAATTTTCAGAGAATGCCGTTAAAAACGGATTCGGAGTAATTATTGCCGCTGCAGGTATGGCTGCACACTTGGGCGGAGTTCTTGCCGCACATACTACTCTCCCTGTAATCGGTATTCCGATTAAATCCAGTCTTGACGGTCTTGACGCACTTTTGGCAACAGTTCAAATGCCACCTGGAATTCCTGTTGCAACAGTGGCAATTAACGGTGCAAAGAATGCCGCAATACTTGCTGTACAAATGCTTGCTATTGCTGATGAAGAACTTGCGCAGAAGATGGCTCAGATGAAAAAGGACATGGCAGAAGCTGTAATGGCTAAAGATGCTAAGCTTCAAGATGAAATAAAAGCTAATTATTAATAAAATTCGGAGGAAATTAAAATGGAAAATATCGTAAAAGCAGAACAACTCTATGAAGGCAAAGCAAAAAAGGTATATGCAACAAATAACCCTGACCTCGTTATTGTAGACTACAAAGACGATGCCACAGCTTTCAACGGCGAAAAAAAGGGTACTATCATGGGCAAAGGCGTAATTAATAACAAGGTTACAAATCACATGATGAAACTTCTTGAGGGTGTAGGTGTACCTACTCATCTCGTAGAAGAGATTTCTGACAGAGAAGCAATCGTTAAAAAGGTAACGATTATTCCTCTCGAAGTTATTGTCAGAAATAAGGTTGCTGGCTCTTTTTCTAAGAGAATCGGTCAGCCCGAAGGCACTGAAATCCTTGAAACAATTCTTGAATTCTGCTACAAAGACGACGACCTTGGCGACCCCATGATTAATGACTATCATATCCGCGCTATGGGATGGGCTACTCAGGAAGAAATTGACATTATCTCAAAGTATACAATGATGGTTAACGATTTCATGAAGAAGTATTTACTTGAAGCGAACATTGAGCTTATAGACTTCAAGCTTGAATTCGGCAAAACAAACGACGGAACTATTGTTCTCGCAGACGAGATTTCACCTGATACCTGCCGTTTCTGGGATGCAACAACACACGAGAAGCTTGACAAGGACAGATTTAGACGTGACATGGGCGGAGAAGAAGACGCATACAAAGAAATTCAGAAGAGACTTTTAGGAATATAACCGAGTGTAATGTTCCCGGCCTCTAAGGAACTGTAAAAAATAACTTGGGCATTTGCCTTATTATTTTACAGTTCCTAAAGCTGCGGGGGTAAAAGTTTGTCTACTGAAAGGAAGATATTAAATGGGTGGCTTTTTCGGAGCTGTTTCTAAGAATGACTGCATTAACGATGTATTTTTCGGCACAGACTATCATTCGCATCTTGGTACAAGAAGAGGCGGCATGACGTCGTATTCTGAGGAAAAGGGAATGTTTCAGCGTAACATTCACAGTATTGAGAATTCTCCGTTCAGAACGAAATTCGAAGACGATATTATAGATATGGCAGGCAAATCAGCAATCGGCTGTATAAGCGATTCCGACCCTCAGCCAATTATCGTTCGTTCGCAATTCGGGCTTTATGCCATTTGCACAATCGGCAGAATTAACAATGCACTTGAACTTGAAAAAGAACTCCTTGCAAAAGGATGTGCCAGTTTCGAAACGATGAGTAGCGGTTACATAAACTCCAGCGCTTTGGTTGGGGGATTGATTGCTCAAAAATCCTCTTTTGTCGAGGGGATTAACTATGCACGGGAGAAAATTGATGGTTCTGTTTCTATTCTGATTCTAACTCGGCACAGAATTATCGCCGCCCGTGATAAAGTCGGAAAATTGCCCATAATTATTGGAAAAAGATTTGACGGATACAGCCTTGCCTCGGAAAGCTTTGCATTTCAAAAGTTAGGCTATGAGACACACCATGAAATGCGTCCTAATGAAATTATAAGCATGACAGCCGACGGTTGTGAAATTTTGCAGGACGGAAACGATAACCTTAAAATATGTACTTTCCTGTGGACGTATTACGGTTATCCCAACTCTGTTTATGAGAATGTAACCGTTGAAACTATGCGGCTGAAAAACGGTGAAATCATGGCACAACAGGATATTGACAACGGAAATCTTCCGGATGTTGATTATATCTGCGGCGTACCTGATTCTGGCGTTCCTCATGCAATCGGTTACTCCAACAGGAGTCATATCCCTTTTGCAAGACCGCTTATCAAGTATACGCCGACTTGGCCCCGCAGCTTTATGCCGCAGAATCAAAAGCTCCGTGATATTGTTGCAAAAATGAAACTCATTCCCGTTCATAATCTGATTGAGGGCAAGAAGCTGCTGTTTGTTGATGACAGTATCGTCAGAGGAACCCAACTCCGTGAAATGGTAGAATTTTTATACAGCCACGGCGCTAAAGAAGTTCATATGCGTTCTGCCTGCCCGCCGATTATGTTCGGCTGCAAGTATCTTAACTTCTCAAGAAATACGTCAGAGCTTGAACTGATTGCCCGTAAAATTATCAACGACTTGGAGGGCGAAGAGGGCGTGAAGTATTTGAGAGAATACAGCGCCAACGATACCGAACGTGGGAAAAGACTGCGTTCCGAAATATGCAGGGAACTGGGGCTTCAATCTCTCGAATTTCAGTCATTTAAGGGTACAGTCGATGCAATAGGTCTGCCTAAATGCAGCCTTTGCGACTACTGCTGGAACGGCGATGAAAATATAAATAAAGGTGAATAATACAATGAAAAGTTACTCAGAAAGTTATAAAAAAGCTGGTGTAGACGTTACAGCCGGTTATGAAGCCGTTGAACTCATAAAGAAACACGTCGCCAAAACAATGACGAGCGGTGTTTTGGCGGGATTAGGCGGTTTCGGCGGTCTTTTTGAACTTGATATGACAGGCATTTCAAAGCCTGTTCTTGTGTCGGGTACAGACGGCGTCGGAACTAAACTTAAAATTGCTTTTCTCATGAATAAACACAACACTGTCGGCATAGACTGTGTTGCAATGTGTGTTAACGACATAATCTGCTGTGGTGCAAAACCGCTTTACTTCCTTGATTATCTCGCTGTCGGAAAAAATGTTCCGGAAAAAATCGCTGATATTGTTTCAGGAGTTGCAGAGGGCTGCATTCAGTCGGACTGTGCGTTAATCGGCGGTGAAACTGCCGAAATGCCAGGTTTTTACCCTGCCGATGAGTATGACCTTGCAGGATTTTCCGTGGGTATCGTTGACAAGGATAAAATACTGAATCCCGATACTCAAAAAGAGGGCGACGTTTTGATTGCTTTGCGTTCAAGCGGCGTTCATTCCAACGGATTTTCTCTTGTTCGCAATGTTTTCACAGTTAATGAGCAGACGCTCGCACGTTATTTCTCCGACCTCGGTTCAACTTTGGGCGACTGCCTTTTGACGCCGACTAAGATTTACGTTAAGCCTGTTCTCAGCCTGCTTGAAAAGGTTGAGGTTAAGTCAATCTCGCATATTACCGGCGGAGGGTTCTACGAAAATATTCCCCGTTCGCTTCCCGACGGTCTTGCTGCTAAGATAGAGAGAAATAATGTTGATGTTCCTCCAATTTTCGACCTCATTGCAAGAACAGGAAACATCCCTGAAAGAGATATGTTCAACACGTTCAACATGGGCGTGGGTATGATTGTTTCCGTTGACAGAAACAACGCTGATACGGCAATCGAAGTGCTTAAAGCAGCTGGTGAAGACGCATATATTCTTGGCGAGCTTGTTAAGAGTGACGAGGGTGTCATTATTGTATGATGAAAAATATAGTTGTCTTGGTTTCAGGCGGAGGAACTAACTTACAGGCATTAATTGACGCTGAAAAGTCAGGTAAGATTGTCGGTGGAAAAATAACCTGCGTAATATCCTCCAATCCTGACGCTTATGCCCTTGAACGTGCTAAGAAAAACGGTATTCCTACCCGAATTATTTCAAGGAAAGATTTTTCAAGCGTTGAATTGCATAACAAAGCGATTTTATCGGCGCTTGATGAAGAAAAAGCCGATTTAGCAGTTCTTGCAGGATTTATGACTATTCTCTCCCCAACCGTAACAAAAGCCTATGAGTATAAGATTATAAATGTTCATCCTGCGTTAATTCCGTCGTTCAGCGGTTCGGGGTTTTACGGACTTAAAGTACATGAAGCCGCACTGCGTTGCGGAGTAAAATATAGCGGTGCGACTGTGCATTTTGTAAATGAAGAACCCGATGCGGGTGCAATAATTTTGCAGAAACCCGTTGAAGTAAGAGAAGGCGATACTGCTGAAACACTGCAAAAAAGGGTAATGGAAGAAGCAGAGTGGAAAATCCTCCCTGAAGCTGTTTCGCTGTTTTGTCAGAATAGAATTGTTATTTCAGATTGCAAAGCATTTATAAAATGAAAGGTAACTATTCAGTATATTGCATAATGCACAAAAAATATTTTTTATCAACTGCAACGAAAATCACTAAAACAACTGAATAGTTACAATGAAAGGGGGGGATATGAATTATGAAACGTATTATTGTATTTATTTTGCTGGCGGTAATAGCTGTAGGAGTTTTAACGGCTTGCAGCGGTAAAGAAACATGCGACGGCTGCGGTGCGAAGACCAAAGTAACCTCGTTCAGCGAGGACGACGGCAGTACTACGAAGCTCTGTAAGGATTGCGTAAACAGCATGAATATTAACTAAAATCTTTCGGTGTATCGGGCGGACTTTCATCCGCCCATAGCCATAGGAAAGGCGATTAATATGTCTAAACAAATAACTGATAACGGTAAACTTCAATCTGTGCAGAAGTATTTCCTTATTTTCATCATGTATGCGATGTTAGGATGGATTTATGAAGTTGTACTTGAAGTTTTCATTTACAGATGGGGGTTCACCAACAGAGGCGTGCTTTTCGGACCTTACTGTCCTGTTTACGGCGTAGGCGCATTAGCGTTTTTATTTACGGTCAGCAAACTCATACGTAAGAAAAAACCTGATGAAACATGGAAGTAATTATCTCGGCGACACCAAATTCTATCTAAGCGTTGTCTTAGTTTTCATCGGATGTATGCTTATCGCAACTGCTATTGAACTCGCCGCAAGTTATATCCTTGAAGCTTTCACAGGCAAATGGCTCTGGCAGACATATGCTAGGGATTATAAAATACATTTCCAAGGAAGAATCGCACTTTCACCGTCAATCCGTTTTGGTATAGGCGGCGTTATATTTCTTTATTTGGTACAGCCTTTATTTGATAAAATATTGCACAGTCTAAAGCCTGAAACACTGAAAACGGTTTTCGGTACAGTTTTGGCAATAATTTCTGTAGACTGTATCTATACTTTCGTTTTAAAATAGGAGTTTTTATGAATAAGATTGATATAGCAAAAGAATTATCAGAAAACAGTTATCCCGGCAGAGGGATTGTTATTGGTAAATCTGAGGACGGAAAACATGCTGTTACTGCATATTTCATTATGGGAAGAAGCGAGAACAGCCGCAACCGTGTATTTGTTGAAGACGGACAGGGAATTCGTACTCAGGCATTTGACCCAAGTAAAATGACTGACCCCAGTTTAATTATATATTCTCCTGTGAAAGTTTTAGGAAATAAAACAATCGTCACAAACGGAGACCAGACCGATACGGTTTATGAGCTTATGAATAAACAGTATACTTTTGAACAGGCGCTGCGAACCCGTGAATTTGAACCTGACGCACCTAATTACACTCCCAGAATTTCAGGCATCATCAGGTTGGCGGAGGGCGGTTTTAACTATGCAATGTCGATTTTGAAATCAGCAAACGGCAATCCCGCTTCATGCCACAGATACGAATTTGCATACAGCGATCCCATTAACGGCGAGGGACATTTCATCCACACTTATAAATGTGACGGCGACCCGATTCCAAGTTTTGAGGGCGAACCTAAGCTTATTTCAATCCCTAACAGCATGGATGAGTTTGCCGATTTGCTTTGGAATAATCTTAACTCTGACAACAAGGTGTCGCTGTTTGTACGCTACGTCAATATTTCTGACGGTACTTTCATATCAAAAATTATAAATAAAAATTAGTGTTAAGGAATGTGTAAATATGTCAAAGGAAATGTTTTTGAAATACGGCTGCAATCCTAATCAGAAGCCGTCAAGAATTTATATGAATGACGGTGACTTGCCGATTGAAGTTTTGAACGGAAATCCGGGCTATATCAACCTTTTGGACGCTTTCAACGGCTGGCAGCTTGTTAAGGAACTTAAAGCTTCGACGGGACTGTGTGCGGCAACCTCTTTTAAGCACGTCTCCCCAGCAGGTGCTGCGGTTGGTCTTCCGCTTTCCGATACGCTGAATAAAATTTACTTTACCGATGATTTAGGCGAGCTTTCGCCGATGGCCTGTGCTTATGCCCGTGCAAGAGGTGCGGACAGAATGTCTTCGTATGGAGATTTTATCGCTCTTTCCGATACCTGTGACGCAGCAACCGCACGTATGATTCACCGTGAAGTTTCGGACGGAATCATTGCCCCCAGCTATACTTCCGAAGCTCTTGAAATACTCAAATCAAAACGCAAAGGAACATACTGCGTCATTAAGATTGACCCGAATTATGTGCCCGAACAGCTTGAAACAAAACAGGTTTACGGCATAAACTTTGAACAGGGCAGAAATGAGCTGTTAATTGACAATACAATGCTTGAAAATGTAATAACCGATAATAAGAATATTCCTGACGATAAGAAACGTGACCTTGTTATAGCTCTTATTACGCTCAAATATACGCAGTCCAACTCCGTATGCTATGTCAAAGACGGGCAGGCTATCGGTATCGGTGCAGGACAGCAATCGAGAATTCACTGCACACGTCTTGCGGGAAATAAGGCTGATATATGGTGGCTCAGACAGTCTCCGCAGGTTCTCGCCCTTGAGTTCGTCGACAGTATCCGCCGTGCAGACAGGGACAATGCCATTGATATTTATATTTCAGAGGACTGTATGGACGTTCTCGCCGACGGCGTTTGGGAGACAATTTTCAAGGTTAAGCCCGCAGTTTTCACCAAGGAAGAGCAGAGAGCATGGCTTGACCAAAACGACGGCGTCTGCTTAGGTTCCGATGCATTCTTCCCATTCGGCGATAACGTTGAAAGGGCTAAAAAGAGCGGTGTTTCATTCATTGCACAGCCCGGCGGTTCAATCCGCGATGACAACGTAATCGAGACTTGCAACAAATATGACATTGCTATGGCATTTACAGGTATTCGCCTTTTCCATCATTAATTTCTAGGAGAACAATATGAAGTTTCTGTATTTCTTTTTAGCGTTCTTATTTGCTAGTGTAATTACCGGAGTTACAAAACGTAAGATTAAGAGCATACTTTTCCACCTGATTTTGGGAAGTGTCATGTTAGCTGCAGCATTTTGGGTATGTCTAAGTTCTAACAAATTTCTAGAAAAATATCACATTGATATGTTTTTCACCGCAACCGCGGTTTACTCATTTTTTAATATCTTTGAAATCAGAAAAAAAGAACAAGGACAACGGAACGGAATTTCAGAAAAGCGTGGAAAAGGAGAATACCTAGTATGAAAAATGTATTGGTAATCGGCGGAGGCGGACGTGAACACGCTGTCATTATGAAGCTTGCGGAAAGTCCCAGCGTAGGGAATATTTACTGCACACCCGGAAACGGCGGTATCTCAAAGTTTGCAGAGTGTTTCGATGTTTCGGCTACCGATATTGACGGCGTTGTCGCTCTTGCAAAAGAACTCAGACCCGATATGGTTGTTGTCGCTCCGGACGACCCGCTTGTACTCGGTATGGTAGACGCATTGCAATCAGAAGGCTTTATGACTTTCGGCCCAAAAAAGGCGGCGGCAATTATTGAGGGGTCGAAGGTGTTCTCGAAAGAGCTTATGAAGAAATACGGTATTCCGACTGCATATTACGGCGTTTTCACCGACGCTGACGACGCTGTCGCATATCTGAAAGATAAGAACACGTATCCGACCGTTATCAAGGCGGACGGTTTGGCACTCGGAAAAGGCGTTATTATCGCCGAAAAAGAGGCTGAGGCAATTGAAGCGGTTAATTCGATGATTAACGGCAAGAAATTCGGAGAAAGCGGAAGCCGTATCGTTATTGAGGAGTTCCTGACAGGCCCTGAGGTGTCTGTTTTGGCTTTCACCGACGGTGAAACGGTTGTACCGATGATTTCCTCTATGGACCACAAGCGTGCGTTTGACGGTGATACGGGACTGAATACAGGCGGTATGGGAACTGTGTCTCCTAATCCTTATTATACAGATGATATAGCTGATGAGTGCATGAGAACGGTATTCATGCCGACAGTCAACGCAATGAACTCTGAGGGACGCACTTTTGAAGGCTGCCTGTATTTCGGGCTTATGCTGACAGAAAACGGCCCTAAGGTAATTGAGTATAACTGCCGTTTCGGCGACCCCGAAACACAAGTTGTTCTTCCTATGCTTGAATGCGATTTGTATGAGGTAATGGAAGCTATCTATAGCCACAATCTTTGTGATGTAAATATAAGCGTAAAGTCAGGCAGTTGTGCCTGCGTAGTTATGGCAAGCGGAGGTTATCCGGAAAACTATCCTAAAGGTCTCGAAATCAGCGGTTTAGATGAGAAAGGACAAATCGGCGGATGTTTCGTTTATCATGCGGGAACAGGCTTTTCCGACGGTAAGTTTCTGACGAACGGCGGGCGTGTTCTCGGCGTTACTGCGACAGGAGATACTCTTGAAAACGCTTTAAAAACCGCATATGACGGAGTTGCTAAAATCAGTTTTGACAATGCACATTACAGAAGAGATATCGGAAAAAAGGCTTTAATGGCAATTTAAAGATAAGTAATTGCGAACGCCGCCTTTTAACTCAACATTGACTGAAATTATATTAATCCGCAAGTAAACTCTTGCGCCTCACGGCAAAGCCGTTCGGGAGTTTACTTGCTCAAATGTGCCTTTTTCTCGTCTGCCTGCGGCAGACAACCGAAAAAGACGCACAGTATTACTCT